>ENA-OPRV01000026-OPRV01000026.1-human-gut-metagenome-genome-assembly--contig:-NODE-26-length-108060-cov-12.114504_pt1 | contig 108060 bp, 97 predicted proteins | sample MGYA00241896_ERZ501886 | MGnify/ENA primary metagenome ERZ501886 (study PRJEB25962, sample SAMEA2042452) | human gut metagenome | biome: human gut; feature: human-associated habitat; material: faeces... | reverse complement strand
CGACACCGCCATTCGCATTCGCGTTGCAGTACCCACGATAAACCACACGGCTGACTGCTGTGCTTATCCAGTAGTAATCACTATAATATGTGCTTGATGAACCATTCACATTACCCACTGGTACAACGTCCATGTATTTACCATGATAAACAGATGTAACCCATGTACTGTTTGTCGTGCCTTTGACCATACGTGTGCTTCCGTCTGGCATCCAAATGCGCCACTTACCAGCATTGCCACTGTCATTAGGCAAATCCACATTGTCCATCATATCATACTTGTTTCCAAATATGTCTTCATACCCCAAACAACAAGTATTATTTACTTGCTTGACATCAACGGCTCCATATTCACCATTTACCTTGTACCAGGCGTATTGGTTCACCAGATCGTCAATAAGTGAATTGGTCACATTTGAATTGATTGCCTTTGCTGCCTTGTAGCCAATGGTGTCTGTCATGCCGTATGCCATTGTTCCGCCTGTAGTTCTCATATTGGAGTGCTGACCTGCTCCACATTGGTCTTGCGCATCCCTACGGCCATACTTGGCAAAGAAGAGGTTGGCAATGGCACTGTGCATACTTGCGTCAATCTGCTGCATACCACGTTGAACGCTGTAATAATGGAAGTCGCTCCATGTCATGTTTGATGTAGTGCTGCCACCAGTAACCACCGCCCTCAGTTTATCACCTACAACAGAACTTCCAACAGTGGCACACAAATAGTCATCCTCATTTACCCAGTCAGGTTCCATGTCTTCAATCTTGTCGCTGTTGCTCAATACCACCTTGTCAAACTCAGCGGTCTGCAATATAGTAAAGTTGAGATATGTTGCACCAGAAGGAATGTCGGAAATCAAGTACATACCTGCCTCAAACTTATTGCTGAGTGTTGGCACGACAATGGTCTTGACCACCTTTCCCGAATCATCAGTGAAAATGCTTCCTACAAGATTACTACCAGGAACGGATGGGAAACGAACACGCTTATAACCCGATACAGGAACACGACAAACAGCATAGCTGCTATCTGCCGTATATGAGTTTTGCAAGGTGTCCTTGCCACTCATCACCTTATAGCCCTTGCGATAATTGCCACCACTCTGTATTTCACTCAGTAAGATGACTTTTGCTTTCGGAACAGATGGCATGGCAACATTGCTGCTGTAACAGCTATAATGCTTACCATTCAGGTAGTCATTGATTCCCTTGATCCATCTGTGAGGCTCAAACATCATAATGTCGCCCTCTGAGCCATCCAACTTTGCAGCGGTGCAATTAGCCACCTCTGCTGCATCCGCATAATAGTTGGAGTTCTCATCATGCAACGGATATATGGTGACTACGCCATCAAGGTTGTTTGCAATGGTATCGACACCAGCAATCTTGATGTTTCGTGTCGTTGGCTTTTTTGTAACCTTGGCAAGCACACGATGACGCTTCTTCAAAAGTGCCGTGATATGACCACTTGGAACATAGTCATTGCCATACTTATAGCCAGTCTTGTTGTCAAGGTTGGACACATTGGCATCATCCGCAACAGTGTCATCAAACTCAATCATCGTGTATTCTGGTTGAATGATGTTCAACTCAGGGAAATGTTCCTGCCACTTCTTGTATTCGTCATCAGCAATGTATGAGGTGAGGCGATAAGTGCCGACAAGACGGCATGAATCCACATTGCCACCATTTTCATCTACACCACCCATTGAAAGCATATTCTTTAGCAAGGTTCCATCACCTTCCATGTCTATGCCTGTAATTCGTATATACTTCACTTTGCTGCATCTGCTGTAAAGTGTCTGCCAATTTATCAATGGGCAATTATCCACAACAAGACGTGTGACATTTGCAGTTCCTTCAAGTGTGAGACCGCTGTTTGTGAGCTTGCTCAGATAGCGAAGTTCCAAGGTCTGCAACGTTGAAGGCAACACGACTGTCTTCAATGGTGAACCTTGTGCGAAGCTCACACCAGTCAAGGCACTCTTCCCTGCACGGAATATTTCCAGCTTTGTGTTTGCACTCAGGTCAATGCCTGTGAAGCTGGTGGACTTCAAACCAGTCATATTGAGTATGCGAAGGTTCTTGCATCCGTTCACAAGCAATGCGTTGAGCGTTGTCTGTGTCGCTGCACAACTTACATCAAGCGTGCGAAGTGCCGAACAGTTGTTAAGGTTCAACGTCTGCAAGATGGTATGGCTCACGTCCGTAAGGTCAAGCCCCATGATGCGACTTGCACCATACACATATTGTGGATCATTTACAATCAAGTCGGTGTCAAGTGTAAGTTGCACCGTGCTGCCAGCGTCTTCTGCCAGGACTGCACTCTGATGTGGTGTGCCACTTGTATAGCCATAACCGAAATAATAACGCTCACTTGACGTTATCTTTATCTTTCGGTTGTCGCTGCCAAACTTATAGCCAAAGTAAGCTGCAAAGCTGTCCTTTCGATATGTGCCACACACATATTGGCTATCCAGCAGCGCAAAGCGGTTTTGGATGGTGAATGTGCGGTGTGCGTAACGGCTTCCCTGCAAGGCATAGAGATAATTATAATAGCTCGTTCCGTCTGCTGAGGTTACGCCTTCCGTCAAGGGAGTGATATACTTGTATATGCCATCCTTGTTGTATATGCGTTCGCACCAGTTGCCCATCTGTTCCACATTGAACATATTAAGCACATATTCGAGGCTCATGTTTGAGCGGATTTTGTCAGCCACCTCCCTCAACTTGTCTGGACATCCCCTTACAAGCTGCCACAAAATGCAGTCATGCCCTGCGAAGGCATAGGAGCCAATGCTTTTATCCAAGGTCTCCCATGTTATGGTATAGTCATACTTCAAGACGGAATCATTGCGTTCACCAAAGATGGTGTCCATGTCGTATGGAATAAACTGCCAGTGAAGACCGTCCCATGTGACAAGCATCATGTTCTTGGCACGGTTATCCACCGCCATGAAATAGTCCGTTATCACATACCATGCAAATGGGCTTTCATTGTCAAAGTAATCATTGTACTCTGCATAGAACTTGCTTGGATTTCCTTTGCATGAGAGAATCCACGACCAAAGACGCTTGACCGCTGCCTTGTCTTCCTCATTGGCGGTTTCCCAAGTGTCATCAGCCTTGAAACGAAACTCCAGTGCATCCGCAAATGAAGCCATGTCAGCCGTGCCAAACAAGCAAAGTGTCTCAGAGTTGTTCAAGAACTCCAAGCAGATACATTTGTTTCGCTGTCCGTTCAAAGCTGCTGCATCATTGAAGCCTTCAATGCCCTCAAATCCATAGATGGCTGCACTGCCACTTTTCTCATTGTTGAAATTGTACTTGCCAAGGTAGATGTTTTCACCAGTATTGTCATTGTCATAGAACAAATCAATAGGGAAACCATCCACACCAATACGGACATCATAGTTGCCAGTATATGTCTTTTGTGGTGGTGTGAGCCATCCGCAACGCTTCCAGATGTCATTGACTATCTTCACGGCTCCAGTGTTATGAGTGGAAGAGGAATCTGAGAAATCCGCTTTCAAACAGAAAATATTTATTGGACGTGCGCCTGGCTTGAATGAATAGGTACATTCAGGAACTTCCACACCATTCACATACAGCTTGGTTCCATACTTGCTTGAACGGCTGAAATACAAGCGGTAGTTCTTTCTTGGATAAGTGGTTGATGATGTTCCCTGTATGCGCAATCCGCACTGGTATATGATGAAATCATATTCCTTGCCATAGGCAGAATAGAAATAGATGTCAACAGGCACTTCAAACTTCTTGTTGTTGGTCTGATTCACAAGATTCACATCGCCCACGATGCGCATCACGCTCTTGCCCTTGGCTCTGAGCTTATCCATATCAACGTCCGTACCTTCATCATTCATCACCTGATTGTTCTCGAACAGCACAACCATTTCATCAGTAGTAGGACGATCCACCATGTAGTTGGCAAGTTCTTCATCATCGCCAAGCGCACGGTTATAGACACGGATGTTTCTCAGTTCCACATCTGCACTATCGCTTCCAACCTTGATGTTGACAGGTGTCGATTGCAAAAGACTGTCGGTGTTGGCATACTGCTTCACACCGCAAAGAATACCGTTTACATAGAGTTCCAACAGACGGTTGCCAGACTTCTCTTGCACGACAAAGGCAATTTTCAAGTTCAAGCCACTCGCAAAAAGCGTATTGACCTCCGTTCCTGCCCCTGTTCTCATTATAGCCTCTTGTGTGGTCAGCTTGAAGCCGACATTGCCATTCATGCAATCAATGACAACACCGTTTCTGTCTGTCACATTGGAACACATCAGTTCCATTTCATAAGTGGCTCCATTGGTTGTGGCATCGCTCTTGAATGGTGTGTAACCGATTTCGATGTTTGCCCCATTGGTCAGTTTCAAAGCGTCACCAGTCCATCCGTTGCTTTTCCAGTCAAAGCCATTGAACGTGGTTCTAATGCCGTTATAAGTCCATTCGGACGGTGTACTTTCACTGTTGCTTCTGCCTGATGCTGTAAGTTTCAGTTGCAAACCAGATGTTGTCTCATTCAGGTCAATGCCACTTTCATTCACATCAATGTAGAAATTGTATTCAGTGACACCACACTTGAATTTCATTTGGTTTGTTCCCTTTTCAAGGAATCGGTTTGTGTAAATCTGTGTGGTTCTTGGCACACTTACATTCTGCGTCTTGATGTCATTGCGATATACAGACACATCCGCTGGTGTCGCTGTTGGGTCATAGGCAACGAACTCAAATTTTACTTGCTCATATTGTCCAGCTTCCAAAGTTGGTGCCAAATGGTCTTTTGTAAAGATACGACCATCCGAGTGCGTCATCATGGTTCCGATAAAAGGCGAATTGCTGCCTGTTTTCAGAATATCCATATAGATGCTATCGCTCTTCAAGGTCAAGTCTGCACTTGCCTCCATTTCTGCCACCATTTGGATGGTGTGCCTTCCCACACTGAATGCGGTCATTGACAACGAGAAACTGCTGTTGGTCGTTCCGCTTCGTGTTATGGTGTGGGCATTCTGCTGCTTGCCATCCACATAAAGCGTCACCACCTTGGTTCCCGAGCCACTTATTGCGTATGGAATACTGATGGTCTCGTTTGTCCCATAGCCACCCTTTGCAATGGCTTCTGCAAGGTTGAAACTGCTTGTCAGGGATAACGTCACGACCTTTACGCTCACATAGCTCTGTTTCATCTGCTTCTTGCCAGTTGTCGGATCAGTAGTGGATGCTTTTACATATATGTCGGTTGTACCAACCTGCAAGTATTTGGAGAGGTCAAGCGTATAACTTCCCTTGCTCACATCCTCGATGGTGTCATGGTACATGGTGATTGAACCACGTTTCATTTCAATCTCAATGGTTGCTTTTTGGCCTGTTGACGTACCTTTCTCATCACCGCTGCTATATTGGTGGTCGTAAGAGTATGTGAGTTGTGCACTGCCACCTTCCTTGATGACACTGTTGTTGACGGATGCGCCCAATACAATCTTTGTGGTGGAAGTTTCACCACCACCGCCGCCTTTTCCTGCTGGTATGTCCAAGCCCACGACTTCCGCACCACTCTTGTTGGTTAAGGTAAGATGTACCGTGCTTTCATCCTCACTAAGTTCAGCATTGCCTCCAAAGATGGTGTTTGCCTCCACCTCATTGAGCTTCGCCGTCACTGCTGAGTTCTGCACAGGGTTCGTGCTGTTTGCGTCAAGACTTTCATCAACCTCAGTTTCCTTGATGGTCACATTCACGTTGCCAGTGGAATCAGGTGTTTGCTTCGTGCCATTTACCGTTATACTCTTGACAGTCCCTGCACCGCCGAAATCTTCCCAACTTGAAATTGATTCCCAGCTTGAAAGATTCGTGCCAATGAATTGCTTGGTCTCCCACTTGCCTTGTGATACCTCATAAGTTATGCAACGTCCCTTGGCACGCTGCTTTTCCTCCACTGCTTTGATGGCAGTGGCAAGCGTATAGTAACCGTTTTCAAGCGGAACTTGCTCAGTCACATTGTACGTGTTACCGCCACCGCTGCCACTGATTTCAACAAGGTCTTTTTCTTCATCGCTCCAAACATAGAGAACATCACCACAAAGATAAACCTTGTTTTTCTGTATGCTTGAAACATCCTCACCACGGTACAATTCCGCATTGGGAACACCTTCAACAGCCCAGTTGCCGTAATACTTGCCACCCACATAATAGGCAAATTGCTTTTGGCTCTGCACATAGACGATTACACCGCCCTTGGCTATGGATGATTGAAGTTGTATTGTGGCAGATTCCACCATATAGGAAAAACGTGCCGTTGCACCATTGAAAGCAGCCTTGGCTACATTCTCGTATTTAGCCACAACCACAGATGCAGCAGCCACAGCACTATTAACTTCTTCCGCTGCATCAGAAGCTGCTGACGCGGCAGCATTGGCTGCACTTGCAGCAGAATTTGCGGCCTGTGTGACAGAATACACGGTTTGCGCTGCTTCCGTTGCTCGATTTGCTGCACTTACTGCATTTGCTACAGCATCCTCCGCTGGTTTGGTCAGCAGCTTTATTGGCGCACTCACTACTTCCTCACCTCGTAAGGCTGGAAGGCTCATAATACCGTCCAAGGTATCTACTTGCTCCAGTTCATCTACACCTTGCGATTCAGCTTTCATCGCATTGAGTAGTTCTTGCTTCTCTTCGTTTGTCAATGCCATAGTTATTCGTTTTTATCCGTTTGACAATTTAGTTGCTCATTCAAAGCGTCTATGATACTTGGAAAGCAATAGTGTTCCACAAGTTCTTTTATGAGATTGACTTCATCATCGGAAAATTCCGTTGCACCATTGCTCTCATATATTTTGAAAGCCAAATGATGTGCTTTTATTCCCATGGAACGAGTGTAAACCAAATTTGCAATGGTTTCACGAGCGTCACCTGTTTGCTTTCTTTTTTTACTAATCCCTACAGGAATAGTGAAATTTTGAAAATCTATTTTTGCCATATCTTGTTTTTTAACGGTTTATGTCTAATACTTGACCATAATAGGAGCCACTAACATAAGTAAGGGCTATGCTTACACTGTCACCTTTTCCTAAGCAAAGTTGGTCTGTGTTTCTATTATCATCACGCCAATGTCCTCCATCATGGTTTAGCAAATCGCCATCACCATTTATTTTAACATAAACATTGTTAGAACTCTTTGAGCTATTTATGATTTTAACAGGGACACAAAAGGTTTTACTTTCTTCTATTCCAAGCTGCAATCGTATTTCATCCAATTTTGGCAAGGAAACCCATGTGTTACCAGAAGAATTATTAAAAGCGGTCAATGTCGTACCATGGTCGAGTGTTATGATGTAAGCTGTACCTGCTTTTGTTGTATTGATAATTCTACCAATTTCTAAGAATCCTCCATCACATACAATAGCTCCTTTTGTATAAAGTGCAACATCACGACTCAAGACATTATCACTTATTATTTTCACTGCTGGCAAATAACAGTCACCAGGATCAGGATTCATCTGCCGATAAAAATAACCAGCACAATTGCACCAGGAAGTTGATTCTGTCTGTTGTGGGTCTGCACCATTGCCAATAGCAACCTTTATGTTAGCCACATCACCTGGCTTGAATACTCCTACTTGTGATTGTAACTTAATCAGTCCTGGTCTAATTGCCGCTAAATCTTGTTTATAACTATTATCTGTCCATTTTGCTGGGTCGCCATAATACAAGCCTTGGTTGTCTATCAGGAAATATCCTATTTTGCCTTCATAAGCCTCAATTTTACCTTTTATCTTGGCATTTTGTGCCTCAATGCTACCATCCTCCAATATTTTGAAATTTTCGTTGGCAGTAACAAGTCCCTCCAGTTTGATGTTGTCGGCACTGATATGCACACCGCTTTCTAAGTTTCCATTTTCGTCTTTAGTGACAAATGCGGAAATATCGGCTTGTTTGACAATGTTCTTGTTTTCATCCACTGCTGATGCAAACATCCCAGCAAAAGCCTCAATGCTGACATAGTTGCCAAATTTTTCATTCAACTCCTTTGTGTCTGCATTATATTGTTTCAGCCATGCGTCATAGTCAGTTGCTGTAACAAGTCCAGCTTGGTTCTTTAGACTTCCATCCTCATTGAATCTTTGGCTGATAAGTTCATTGTACTTTGCTGTTGTTATAATGTCGCTTTCTGCCAACACATTGCCGTCCTTGTCAAAATTTTGGGCTGCAATCCTTACAAGTTTTTCGCTTTGTTCAAAAAGTGTTTTATACTTGTATGCCAATGATTCCACACGGTCAGTTGAGAGAATGAGCATGTACAGATAGATGTCGCCTGTGAAGCTCAGTTTGAAATCACCAGTACCGTTCCAAAGGCCATTGCAAGAATATTGCTTGTAGCCATCAGTTTCAGCAATTTTCTCTTCAACGTGCATAGAGTTGAAATTTTCAAAGCCAGTTTTATCAACATTCTCAAACTCCACGGTCAGTGTGCCAGCCTTGGCACATCGGTAGAAGAACGTGAGGAAAACAGGAATGGCCTCTCTGGTTCCGTCTTCTCTTGTGGTCATTGATGGAATGCTCTGCAAGTTGGTGTTCTTTTGGCTGATGTACTTGTTTCTGATGCGTACAACAGTTCTGCCCATGTCCTTGCAGACACTTGCGCTGTTGCCACGTTTCGACAAAGCCTTTCCGTTAGTCCATATCCAACGATTGCCAGCGAGGAAGAAAACAGTTTCATTCTCTGTTGCCCATTTGTCCATGCCATCAGAAAATGATGGATTGTTCAAGTAGCCTCGATCACTTGCAAAGTCCTGTCTCAGTCCTTCAACAGCGGATTCAATCTTTCCTTCCGTTATCTCAAACTTGGTCTTGATGTCTTCACCAGTCACCAAGAGGAACGTGCCACGCAAGTAGGCATTATCGGAATATAGACCGTTTCCATGGGGTTGGTTGTTGGAAGGAAACCAATCATCCTTGATTCCGTCAAGATTGCCAAGTCTTGCACGCAAGGCATTGGTGAAGCTCTTGCCGTTCACACCATCCATGACATCAATCCTGGGCTGTCCGTCTTCTGTGGCTGATATGAGTATGAGGTTTTGGCGATTGCCATTTGTGGTGTTGCCCATCAATACACATTCATCGCCTTCTGCTGGTTCCGTCTTGTCAAACTCTTCCTTGGCTACGAGAATGCCGCCATCGCTCATACCTGCCACCTCCACCCAGTAGCTTTTCAGGTTTGCACCTGTGAAGGTCTGGCATCGCATCAAGTCATGTGCTACAAAGGTGTTCTCTTGCTCGAAGTGAATAAGGAAATAGCCATCTTGCTCTTCAACAGTCTTTATCTTGCCATTGGCTGCACTTACGCAAATCTGACCGCCAACACTCCTAACCTTATTTATCAAGAGTTCAAAGATGGTCATTATCTGGCGCACGGTCAGTTTGTCAACAGTAAGATTGGAAAGACCATTTTCATCAATCCAAAGTTGCCATCCCTCACCATTGAAGCCATCAACAAACTTGGCACTTCTCAAAAGTTGGCGCACAACCATTGTCAGCAGCTCACCATTGCCTTTGCCGTCCAAGTGACCACCTGCAACGCCCTCCACAAAGTCACCGAGGTCAATGCCCTCATCAAAGATGATTTTCTTTTTTGCTCGATCAATTTTCTTCTTGCTCAAAAACTCCCTTTGGCTTCTTCGAGCTGAGAACAGATTTGTGTCAGTTGGCAAAGTATTATCCCATGTACGGATGATGTCTGGAAAACTTCCAGATGTGCGTTCACGTGTATAGTTTTTGATGTTGGTCAAGCTGTCATTCACCTGATCCAATGTGCCACTTTGGAGCGCATCACTGATTTCCAAGTCCACTTGTGACGGCAAAACAACCTTTCTTGTTACCTTGGTTATCCGGCTGCTTCTATATCCAGTGTCTGGAAAAAACTTCTCACTTTCAAGCCTTACCCTGCGACCAACAAACAAGTCTGCATTGTTATGTTCCACCCAAACATGGTCGGTCTTGCCTTTGTAGATGCTGATGTCTTGCCAGTGTTCAGCATTATATTGGTCAACAGCCGTGCGGAACTCTTCTTCTGCAAGCGTGTAATATTCATCTGGCATTCTGATGTTCCAAAGAATGTAATGGTTGCCCTCTTTGGGGACAAGATTGCCACCAGGCAGTTGCGTGTCATCATCGTATGGCCACATTGTGATAATTTCAAACTCACGTGTCTTGCTGTCGAAATTCACCTCAAAGTAATGGTCATCATCCGCTCCAAGACCAGCGAGTTCACCATCTTGGAAGGAAACACGCTTTACCTCATTGGCAAGCTCGTATTCATTTGGGTCGAAATTGAGCGTGTCATCCTTGAAGTAGTAGATGATGAAAGGATTGCCGTCATCATCCGTCTTAGTCTCCGAGCGCACACTGCTAACCATACCCAAACGGCGTGGATATATGTCAGAAAAGGCATCTTGCTCATAATGGTCATATATGCCGTATTCCTCAGTATGAAGTTCGATGTATTTCAAGCCACCAGGCAACATCAAACGATTATGCCCATATTTCTCAGGGTCGATATTTCGTGTGCTACCAATCGGGAACAGACGTATGTAGAACTTGGCTGTGTTGCTGGTGTCTCGCTCCAGTTCCGTCAATCCATTGCCATAGCCAATGGCAAGTTCCTCACCATGCTCACAACGGCAAATGTTTACGGTTTGCCCTTCAATCCACCATTCAGCCTTTCCACCTACCTTTTCAGCGATTTCCTTCAAGGCTTCATCGCAATACTTGCCATCATAGTCAATGACAATGTTATCAGTGCCATCCACTTGGCCAATCTTCCAGTCAGTAGTATGATCCAAGCCATTATTGATGCACTTCACTATCATCTTCACATGGTCACGTGGTGGAGCCGTGAGAGTGAACACTGGTTCAGTATTGCCATCGGTGGTTTCAAGCACCAAGAAACGTTTGATGATGCTCTCTATGCCATACAGTTTCAAGTCATACACCCATTCTGTTTCGTTGTTCTGCTTTGGGGCATACTTTTCCATCAGCCAATAACGTTCGCCCTCAAAGTCCGTGTAATCGTTCACGTCAAGGGCAATGTTGGCATAATGGGTGAATGAAAGGGTGAGGATGTTGTCACCCTGCACCTCCTTCACCTGGGTTGAGCTGTCATCAGGGGCAATCTCTGCCTTTGCATAGCCTGTTTTGTCGTATATTGTTTGAACCATGTTTCAATACTGTTATAATGTCATTTAAATGATGGGTACTGGCTCACGGAATTTCACTTTGAATTTGCTTGCTTGAACACCATCTTTCCAGATATAGGTCAGAGGTTTAAACTTTCCGCAATCCAGAAATCTCATGTGCAATGTCAAATCAAGGTCAGGAAAAGTGAAGTCAAGCCAACCGTTTTTGCCTTGCTTCAGGAACTTGATGAAATCGGCATACGACTTCAACCATCCTTCCTTTGTCTTGTTATACATGGCAAAATACAGTTCCACGTCACGAGCCTCATTTTTTGGTGTCAATACGTCAGAGTATTTTTTCACCATCCTCCTCTCTAATGTTCACTGCCGTTTCATCCTTTGTCTTGCTTGGTGTAAGTATGGCGGTCAGATTGGCCATGTCGCCCTTTTTGTCTTCTGTCAGAAAAACACCATATTCTTTCCAGATGTCAGTGCCATTGACCAGTACCTGGCCACTAAGTATTTCATCCATATTATTTCATTTTAAGTCCATCACGAATAATCTTTCTTATTTCCTCCTTGATGTCGTTCAGATGCGTGACACTCATACCAGTGTTTTCTGCAATGCGTGCCAGATGGCTTTCAGCCACATTCATCTTCTCGACCACGTTTTCAAGTTGGTCATCCATGCTTGACCAATGTTGCAAGCCACTGGTGAACATTCCTTCGAGCTTTATGCCTTGGTCTTGTGTCATGGCAGAGAAACCGCCACTTTTACCGCTTTGGCTTGTGCTGCTGTTACCAGTGTACCCAGTGGCTTCTGCAAGTTTGTCACGCAAGGCAATGGCATCTTTCACATAGCCCATGTATTCCTCTTGGAGTGCATTGCGTTCTGCCTCTGTCAGGTCATTGTCTTCCATAGCAGCACCAAACTTCTTCCACCATTCCTTTAGCTTGTCAGCATACATTTCACCAATCTGGTTTGAAAGCATGGCACGCATGAAGTATTCTGACAGGTCATCAGCCATATCCTCAGCCGTGGCATTCATATCCATAAGGGTGTCCACAAAGCTGTCATACATGGAATCGAAGGAAATGCCAGTCAATCCCTCATAGAGTTCATCGGTCAGTTCCTCCAGTTTGCCAGCCTGGTCTATGTAGTCATTCAACTTGTCAGCAACGTCATTTCCATAACCACCCTTGCCAGTGTTCTTGATATATTCCCAAATACCGACATTGGAGCGAAGTTTCTTCATTTCCTCTGGGCTAAGACTCCAGAGATCACCAACGAAGTCTTCTTTTACGTTCTGCTTGATCCAGGCAGTTTGGTCATTGTTGAAGCCATTCCAATAGTAGTTCCAACTATGATGCTTTTTCCAATAACTGGCTTGCGCCTTTGCCATATCCAGATAATTCTTGTTGGCTTCTTGCTGGTTGGCGTATGCCTGTTGATAGGCTACTACTGATTTTGTTCCCTTGCTTGCCTTGATTTCGTCTGTCAAATCCTCGATGGCATATTGCAGAAGCTCGTTGCGCTTGGTCAAGTCATCAATGGTCTTTTGCACCTTGGCTTCATTGCCATTCAAACCGAAAAGGTCATCAATGCCAAACCAACTGCCAATGCCACTGACCAAACCTTGCAAGATGTTGCCCACATCCTTGATGATGGACAAAACGATTTCGGGCAAATCCTCAACAATTTTTTCCACACAATCGGCGATTTTGTTCAAGAGGTCATCAATGAAGCCCTTTGGATCATCACCAAGCGCATCAATGATTTGAAGGATTGCGCCAATGATACCGCCTATCTTGCCACCAAGCTCATTCAATGACTTGCCTATTCCGTCTGAGCCTTTTCCAAGTGAGGTAATGAGTTTGCTCATACCATTGGCAAAGCCATACAGGGAACCATTTGACATTTCATTCAGATAGTTGGTGAAGTTCTGAATGCCTTGCGCTGCTGCATTGGTGTTGTCCGTGAGCGTCTGGCGTGCCTTGTTGCTTTCATCCTGTGCCTCCGTTTGCTCAGTGGCAGTGGCATCGACCTTTCCTTGTGCAATATCAACCGCTTTCTGGGCAATTTCCTTTGAGGTGTCATCAGTAGCAGCAGCCAAGTTTGCTTGCGCCTTTTCCAGTTCATCGACCGCCCTTGTGTGGGCATCCGTCTTGTTTTGGAGATTTCGCACGCTTTCTTGGTATGCTGTGACATTCTTGGAGATTGTACCCCATATCTTGAAGTTGAACGGACTGGTGCTTTCCGCACCTGTCTCTTGCTTCAACTTGGCTTGCAAGTCAGTGTAAGTCTTTTTGTTTTCAGCAGACAAAGCCTTGAATTCAGCCGTCTTCATGTACGTCTCCACCTTGCCAAGTGTCTCTTTTGCCACATCTTTCAGCACATTGCCCACGCCCTCAAAGGTAGTACCCCAGTCTATATCCAGGGCAAGGCTCTTGGCATCCACTTGGCTCATGGCGGTGTCACGCTGCTTTTCGAGTGCCTTCACCTTCCACTGTTTTTCTTCAGCAGTGTCAGCACCCTCATTCACCTCCTTAATCTTTTCAGCATATTCCTTGGCAATGGCATACTTTTGTTCTTGTATGGTTCCATACTCCTTCAAATAGTCTGTCATGGCAAGCAACTCATCCTTCAAGGCTTCCTTGTTGGCTTCCTCGATGGCCTTAGTTCTGCTTTTCTCGTTCAAGGCGTGCGCCTCGTTAATGGCATCGGTCTGTTCCGTGGTAAGTCCATTTGTACCAGTGGCAATGCCTGCTTTCTTATTATCACGTTTCCATGCCGTTTCTTGCTTGTTGATTTCGTTCTTCTGTGCCTGATAGTCGTTTTCTATCTGGCGAAGTTTCTTCTCCAAGCCTTCTTGCATGGTGTTGACTTCTTCCTCATCATTTTTGCGTTGCAGTTCCGCAAGTTCCTGACCCACCTTTTCCTTGGTCTGCTTGCGGCGTTCTTCCGCTGCTTCTTCCTTGGCTCTTGCAGCTTCCGCCTTGGCTGCTGCCTTTTGTGCTTTCTCGCTGTCTTTGTCCGAACCAGGTTTGCGTGAATCATATTCCTTTTTGGCAAGTTCCATTTTTTCCTTTAGTTCCTTTGCCTTTTTGTCATATTCTTCTTTGGTTAGGTTGTTTGAGCCTTTGCTGATGAAGTCGTTGTATTTCTTCAATGCTGCTTGATAAGCCCTTTTGTCGGCTGCGCCCCAATCAGAACTTGATTTTCTTGGTTCATTACGGCGGTTCTGCTCAGATTTCAATTTGTTGAGTTGATACTGCAATTCATCCTTGGTGTATGTGCCACGGATATTTTTGCCGTCATTGGTTGTATAGCCATATTTATGACCAGACATATTCATTCGGGCAATGAGGCTTTCGCGCTCCTTTATCTGCTTTTTCAGATCGTTGTTGCTGACCCCTGTGAGATTGTCAAAGTAAGCGTTCACAGAATCCTTGCGCACCTGCTTGTTTAGGTTCTGTTGCTTCTTTTGAAGGTTTTTGAGTTCGGCTTCCTCTTTCTTGCTCAAACCTCCGACTTTCTTCATACTTGTACCAGAGCTATTGCTTTCAACCCACTTTTCCGTGCGCTGTTTTGCTTCAAGTTCTTTGATGCGTTTGTTTACGCTGTTGAGTTCGTTCTTTGGCTTTGTTATGCTTTGGCCAGCCTCCAACTCAGCAATCTCCAACTTGATTTTCTTGATGTTTTTCAGCTTCTCATACTCTGTGTCATATTTGGCAAAGATAGCAGGGTATTTCTGTTCGAGGCGATTCAATGCCTCACGTCTTGTGTCGGTGCTGAGAGCTTCATCACCAGCAATGGAACAAAGCTCTTCCATCTTGCGTTTGTGCTCTTCCTCAGCCTCAATGACCTTTTGTTTTTGCGCCTCATAGTCTTCATCGGCTGCTTGCATCAGTTCTGTTTCCGTCTTCATGGAAACCATTACGGCGATAACACTTGCAATGGCTGTGGCAACCAATACGTATGGATTGCTTAGCATGGTAGCGTTAAGCAGCTTCTGCGCTTTCTCCACCATGACAATCCAACCGTAGTGAATGGCTTCCGCTGCGGTCATGCCACCAATACCAACCGTTATGAGACTGTGGACTGCTGCCACCGTCATGCAAGCCGTGCGGTATGTTCCATAAGTGGCAACCAATCCCATCAGAACACGTCCGAATTGCTCATAATGTTCCACGATATAGGAGACACCGCTAAGTGTTGTATTGATAACACCCTCGCTTTGCTTACCTAAGTCGTTGAACATTGTAGAAATAGCATCTTCGATGTTGCTTATCTGTCCTGATATGGTCTTGCTCTGTTCCTCCATCAAGCCACCGAACTTACTGCCTTCACCAGTAAGGTTCTCTATGACTTTCTGCACTTCTGGGAATCCCACCTTGCCAGCCTCTACCAAGTCCTTCACCTTGCTTTCTGCCACACCAAACACCTTGGCGAGTTCCTGGATCATCGGAATGCCACGACCAGTGAACTGGTTAAGGTCTTGCGTGTAAAGTCTGCCTTGCGCCATCGTTGTTCCGTACAGATAAACGAGGTCATTCAATGGCATACTAAGACCTGCGGCAATGTCACCCAGACGAATCAAGGTTTCGTTCACCTTCTCTGCCTCCATACCATACGCCAAGAGTTGTTTCGCACCCTGTGCCACACCTTCAAGGTCAAACGGTATCGTGGCTGCTGTATGAATCAGCTGAGCCATCAGATTATCGGCTTTGTCTGCACTGCCAAGCATGACATTGAAAGCCACCTCCAATTTCTGGAACTCGCCCCTGACAGTAGCGACCTCCGTAATAACCTGCTTCATGGAAAAGGCCATGCCAAGCCCCATAAGCGACTTTTTCGCCTTGTCGCTCACGTTTTCCAATCCGCTCAATCCTTTCTTGGCTTCATCGGTGTAACTTTTTAGGGCATCCATTTTTTTGTTTACCCTATCAAGTCCACCGCTGATGCGGTCAAGGAGTTCAATTTCTATCGCTACTGTCTTGCCTTTGCTCATTTCAATTTACTTTGGAAAAATCCTACAATGTCGTTGGCTTCCTCTTCGGCACTTCTTTCGTCCTTGGGCTTGCCGTTCTTTTTCTTGCTAACATAATGTGGGGCATCGCTCAGCATCATAATCAGGGTTTGGTAGTTGACACCATTCAATATGTAGTCAACGCTCCATCCTGTCTCGCTCGCTATCTGCCACACAAAACCGAAAGGGCTATGGGAGCCTTCGTATTCGCTCGTTAACTCCCTTTCTTCTTTTGGCTCTTCCTCAGCTTCATCGGGTTCACCGTTTCCGCCGATTTGATAATACTTGTAAAACTGTCAGTCCCCATCAGTCCGACAAACTTCTTTATCACACTGATCAGGTACTTGTTTTCCATCCAGTTTCTCACAGCCCATGCCGTCAAGCCCACCAACAGATGGCGACTTATCCAGCCACGGCAAAGGGTGTAAGCTACCATGCGGCTTATTTTTTTCCCATGCTTAACGAGAAACTGCATTTCTTCTTCCTTGGTGAAGTGCCACATTTCTTCGCTGGTTACACCCATTGCCAACCATTCTTTGGCAATTCTGATTTGCCCTGCCAAAGTTGGCCGGCGCATGGTCACACGTAGATGGAACGACTTTTTGAAAAAAGGAAGGTGCAACTCCTTCAATGGCACTGAAAGCCCAGTGTCAAGAAGTGCCTCTGCACCTTCCTTTTCTATTTGCCTGATGGTTCGATCATCCATACGCTATACTTTCCCGCTTTTTTCCTGGCTGGTGGATGTTGCGGCATCCTGAATATCGTAAGGAGCACTGCCATCTGAAGGCTTGTTCACCTTCAACTGGCATTCCAACTTAGACACCTCTGTAAGTGTGAGCTTACCGCCGAGATTCGCCAAGATAGTGGCATTCGGGATGGTGCATGTCTGGCCAGATACAAAAGTAATAGTCCATTTTCCCGAAAGCTGCACAAGGCTTGTTGGAGCTTTCCAGCCTGTATAATTGCCAGATGAGCCTACGAGCGTGCCGCCAAGTACCGTATGAATGTTCTCATAATCCAGCTGAATGATGTTGAATGTTGGTGAGATAGAGGCATTCTTGGTAAGGATGGTCAGCACTGGTGCATCTGGCACTTGCTCTGCTTCCACATCGGTACTCTCTGGTTTTGTACCGCCCCAATCCCAGGAACCTTTCTCAATGTAACCAATGGCCTTGTCTCCAAATTTCACGGATGCAATACCATACTTGAAATTCTTATCCATTCTTCTTTTTTGTTTTGTTTGTTATAAATCTGCCAGATATAAGTCCGGCAATGAAACTGATGATTGCCACTTTAACAGGATTTGAACGTTGTTCTTTCTCTGTTTTAATGGTGTTCGAGAGTTCGGTGTTTTGCTTGGTAAGCTTCTTGTTTTGCTCCTCGTAGTAGAGGCACAACATCTGTAAGCTGTCACAAGAGGCATCAATGATTATCACGTCCTTGTCGCCTTGCTTTCCCAAACTTGCCTTCACGTTGGCACGCCCTTCTTTCTTGTTGAAGGATGCGCCCGATGGCAAACGTCCTATGCTGTCAAGCGGAATGATTAGATGCACTTGGTCTTGTGGCACCTTTTCCGTCCATATTATCTTTGTCGTGGTCTGCTTGTTTTCTGCGCTGTCCTTTTCCACCTTTGCCTCTGCCTGGGCTGTCATCGTCTTCGTCGAGCGACAACTCACTGCTGACAGGGCAAGAATTGCGATGAGGACAAAGCTTGATAGCCTCGATTGCACGGCTGAGCCGATTGATGGCGAGGCGTGTCTTGTGGTTCTCTGCCGTAAGCACTTCCACAACCTTAGTGTTGTCTTCATATTTCTGTTGTGTTTCCAACAGCACCTTTGATATGTCCTCGTACATGCCTTTGTAGGTGTCATGCACTATCTTGGCATTTTTGGCGTTGTTGGCCTTTCTGTTGGCAAACCAAACGATGGCAGCACCTATGCCGCCCGATGGTATTGCCCACTGGATGAATTGCAGTAAAATGTCTGCCATCGTTGTTCTTCTATTATGGGGTTAAACTTGCTTGATGCCTATCGACCGCAGCCACTTCTGGACATCAAACGATGGGCAAGCCTTGTGACTGTTAAGTTCGTTGTGTCCAACAATGCGGATGGTGGGGAAACGCTCATGGAAGTTGCGCACGTATTCGATCATTGCCTTCTGCTGTGCCGCCGTGCGTGTGTCCTTAGCTGTCTTGCCGTCAGTGGCAAGCCCACCAACATACACAACGTGACGGCTCACAGAGTTGAAGCCTGCTGCACCGTTTGTTATTTCCCAAGGGTCAACCTCTGCATCCTCGTTGTTCTCCACAAGTCGCTCCACTTTACCGTCAAGGTGAATCATGTCGGTATAGCCAACTTGCTTCCAGCCACGACCACCCTTCTTTACTGGGTCGGTGTGCCAGTGGCGAATTTCGTCACTGGTCACTTCACGGCCTTCTGGTGTGGCGGTGCAATGAAGCACCAGATATTTCATCTTTGCCATGGTTACGATGCACTATAGTCGCTCATCATTACGACACCTGCATCTGCCTTCTTAGGCATACAAATGAAACGATGGCGGAAGTTGATTTTGTTACGCTGGTACTCAGGATCGTTCTCCGCTGCGCTCCAATACATCTTGGTTGAACCTGTAGCCTTGAACACACGAGGAACATAGAAGGCAAACGAGCATTGGAACTCACCTGTTGTAGCAGCTTTGTTCAGATCTTTCTTTACACCAGCTATGGTGTATAATGGGTTATTAGCAAACTCGTAGATGTCAAAGCCATACAAGCGTCCAACGGTTCCGTCATTGCGGTTGATATTGTACTGCTCGCGGAATGTCTGCTCAATCTCCAAAAGGTCGTTGATGTGATCTGAGCAAAGCACAAGACGGCGACCTGCAGAAGGCACTTTCAGAGCATCCATACTACGCTTCATACAAAGCACGTCATTTCTGGTGAGCTTCTTACGCCCAGTAACAGCATCCTTCTCACCAGTAGTCTTCAATACAGGTGTTTTCTCTGAGTTCTGCTTGGCGCAAAGAGCATGGGCTGCTTTGGTAAACTTTGCATCGTTAATGGCATTACCATGTGATTCCTTCACTCGCGCAATTTTGTCGTAACTGATGGCATAAAGTTCATCATCAGTGATAGGTGTTACCTTAGTCTGGAACTTGTCAAGCTGGATGGAAATATCCTTGTCTTCCAAAGCTTGGAGGCTGATAGGATATGTAGTGTTGTTAATCAACACATCTGGGTCAACGCCGACATCTACCAAATGAATAACATCATTTTCCACGATACTTGAAGCGTCAGGAATACCATCAAGCCAAGTGGCTTCCAAGCCACGGCGAAGGTACTTCACCAGCTCACCAGTCCACACCTCTTTATATACACCAGCACGCAATGCGCCCTGGGCTACTTTACCACCTACCATTGAGGCGATACAATTCATACCCAAGGCTCCCTCTACAGGCGAAAAGCCAAGGACTGCACCGAATACACTGCCAGTGATGCAGTTGAAAAGCACTGCCATTGTCAGTGCAAGCAATCTGTTCTTCTTCATTTTTCTTGTTTTATGGTTATACATTTTAGATTTCACACTCAAAGCCATATTCAGCCTTGAAGAGGCGTTTGTATTCATCAGGATTGTCAGAGCGCATCTTTTCCAGCTCTGCGCCTGGCACCTCACTAAACTTTGAATAGGTGGTTGGCTGCTGTGTCGGTGTTCCACCCTGATGACCAATTACGGCACTGAGCTTTACCATTGGCGACATGGCTGCGAAGGTCTGCTTCAAGTCTTCCACGCCAATCTTCTTGCCGAGGTTGATGAAATGCTCTTTCTTGTCCTCGCCGATGCGTTTCTCTGTGATTGCGGTCTCTACGGCGGTGGTGATTGCCGAGAGTGTCAACTGAGCCTTTTCCTTGGCAAGTGTCTCTTTTTCTGCTTCTGCTGCCTTCAATGAGTTAATCTTTTGAAGGATTGTCGCCTCGTCTGCTGTCTCTGGCAGTCCGAGCTGTGCACACAAAAGTTTCTGTTCCATTTGTTTGTTGTTTTGTTGTTTGTTACTGAGCAAGGTCAACGGGTTCTTTCCGTCCTTGCCTAATGTTATTTGTTCACCGTTCTTTCTCATTACGATGGCATCGTCATTGGCTCCTATGTCCACGACCGACACTTCAAAGAGTTTGCTTTTGGTAATTGTCTTGTACTTTTGTCCTGGAAGTATCACGTCAGGATCGTCACTTTCTTCCACGATGTCAATGCCCACGCTCACCATTTTCAGGCTTCCGAACTCCCATTGCTTCTTGCAGCGTTTTGAGAGTTCCGTAGCTTCATCAAACATAAGTACACCACTTACCTCATCATTTTCCACTTTGAGGTCTTTCACATAGCCAATCACATTGCCACGCTCGTGCATATATAACAGTACTGGATTACGGCAATACTGCTGCACGTCCATGCCTTTTGTCAGTACACGGCTGCTGTAACTGTTAAGGCTGTCGTTTGAAATTCTTACTCGTTTCATTTTCTCGCTTTTTGCGTTTTGCGCTGCAATATTACTGCTAAATTTGTTAACCGCCAAAAAAGTGTGAAATGGTTGCACACATCTATGAAACGATTGCACACTTTTTTGGCGGTGCCACCGAATTGTTGCAATTTTGCAGCACATTTGATTTTTAACAATGTATTGCACATGACAAAAGCAGAAATAGAAAAGAAACGTTCGTTAGCCAGAACACTCTTCATGTCGGGTATGGAACAGGCTGAGATTGCCGAAAAAATAGGAGTCTCGCGTGTCACCATTTCCAAGTGGTGTGTGGCTGATGGATGGAAGGAGGCACGTGCGGCCAAGAGTGTCACACGTCCCGAACTGGTCAATAAGCTGTTGTTGACCATAGACGCGCTTATAACGCAAGTGAATAATTCTGGCGACCCAATGGCGATGGCTGGACTGGGTGACAAACTCGCAAAGCTTTCCTCTGTCATAGAGAAACTTGACAAGAAGGCCAACGTGGTTGACATCATTGAGGTGTCCATGAAGTTCAGCAAGTGGTTGGAGTTCCGTGCCAAGTCTGACCCTACGATAACAACTGAGTTGATGAAGGCAATCAATCATCTTCAAGACTTGTTTATCATGGAACAGATGGGTGTTAAATAATTAAGGAGTATGGCAACAGCAGCGGAAAAGAAACTCGCATACGAGCAATGGAAGGAACGGTGCAAGCAAGTTCAGGCTTTCACCGACACCTCTCTTATGCGTAAGGAAACGCCCCTTGAAAAGGAAAAACGTATTCGTAGGCTGCAATCCAATTACGCTGCATTCTGTGAATATTACTTTCCGCATTTCCTACAGCTGAGAGATAAGACTACAGGCGAAGTAATCCGAACCATACACAATGCGCCTTTTCACAATCAGGCTGCACAGAAGGTGAAGAACACGCCGAACCTCAAAGCGGTCTTTATGTGGCCTCGTGGTCATGCCAAGTCCACCCACATGGACATCTTTACTCCTTTGTGGCTGATGTTTCAGACCAAGCGTCTGATTAACTTCATGGTGGTAGTTGGCAAGTCCGAGGATAGTGCCATCCGTTTGCTTGGTGACATCCAGGCTGAATTGGAGTACAACCAACGCATCATTTCCGACTTTGGCACACAAAAAAACGCTGGCGACTGGCAAGAAGGTGAGTTTAAGACCAAGGACGGCGTGAAGTTCCTTGCCTGTGGTCGTGGTCAATCTCCTCGTGGTTTGCGTGACCGTGAGGCACGTCCAGACTACATTGTCATTGATGACCTCGATGATGATGAGCTTTGCCGTAACGAGAAGCGTGTGCATGACCTCACCGACTGGGTGAAAGAAGCCCTTTTCGGTTCGCTTGATGTAGGTCGTGGTCGCTTCATTATGGTTGGAAACCTCATTTCAAAAACTTCCGTTCTTTTCAACCTGGCACATACCAAGGGGGTGTTCCTTTCTAAGATTGTGGCGGTTGATTCTGATGGCGAACCAGTATGGCGTGAAAAGTGGACAAAGGATGAGGCGAAGGCTTATGCCGATTTTGTGGGCTTCCGAGCATGGAACAAGGAAATGATGCACAACCCAATTAAGGACGGTACCATCTTTCGCCATGATTGGATCCATTATAAGAAGGTTCTTCCTCTCAATAAGTACGACCAGCTTATCTGTTACACTGACCCTTCTTTCAAATCGACTACAGCCAACGACTACAAGGCTTCACGCTTTTGGGGCAAGATTGGCACAGAGTTCCATTTGATTGATTGCTATGTGCGTCAAGATACCGTTGGCGGTATGGTCAGATGGCTATACAATCTTTATGAATCATTGCCAGAGGATGTGACGGTTTCCTTCTTCATGGAGGCAAACTTTCTACAGGACACCATCCTTGATGAGTTCACGGAAGAGGGTAATCGGCGCGGCTACCAGTTGCCGATAACAGGCGACAAACGCAAGAAGCCCGATAAGTTGCAGCGTATAGAGGCCATATCCCCATTGTGGGAGCGTGGTTTTGTCTTCTACAATGAGGCGTTGAAGGATTCTCCTGACATGGAAGTTGGCATTGAACAGACGCTTTCACTTGAACGTGGCAGCCGCGTGCATGATGATGCGCCCGATGCTGATGAGGGTGCCATCTGGATGCTCCAGCGCAACACAAGGCAAGTTAAGTATAAACCGAGGTTTGGCAAGCGTCCGACCTCTAAAAACAGTTGGTAAGATTATGATTAGACTATTCAGAGATTTGATTTTCGCTTGGCGTTACAAGCGTGCTGTCAAGGAAGCCATTTTGCTCTCCCAGGGTAGTGGTTTGAAATATTATGTCCTTTATATGAACGGTGGTTTTAAGATCGTTCCAAAGCAGACCATCAAGACGCTTGTGAAGCGTCACCGTTTCAAAAAAGGCACCAAGGTTGAAGACATCGAACGGCGTGCCTTGTTTGTTACAAAGTAAGGAGGTGCATCATGTTTATAACAGAGGATGATTATAAGGTGGTTATCGGCGATACCGCCATGAAGGTGGTTTCACAGGCTTCTGCCGAGAATCGTGCCAACGCCGAGCGTGAAGCACAGGAGGAAATTTCGGGCTATTTGCGCCCTAAGTATGATTGTGACGCTGTATTTGCAGCGGAAGGTGATAAGCGCAATCGTCAGATTGTGATGTTCACTTGCGACATTGCCCTTTACCACATGGTTTCGGCAATGCCTCAGAAAATGGGTTCCGACATCAGAAAGGAACGCTATGAGCGTGCCGTCAAGTGGTTGGAGGGTGTTCAGTCCGGAAAGATTGTACCTGACCTTCCCTTGATGCTTGATGAGGATGGTGAAATGGTTGGCTGTTCCATTGTCTATGGTTGTCAGCCTAAACTAAGACATAACTGGTAAACGATATGGGAGTTATTCAGAATTTAATACAGAACATTACAGGCAAGCCGAACGTCTTGCACACGAAATATGGTGACTACAACCTTGCCAAGTCTTCTGGACGTAGGAATGTCCAAAAGATTGTGGCACAGCTTCAACGTACCACCGAGGCACTTACACGTTCCGACATGAAGGACTGGCGCAATGCCTGGCAGATGGCAATCAGTGTGGAAAGTCCCAACCGTCAACGTCTCTATGACATTTACCGTGACGCTGATGTTGATGCTCACCTTTCGGGATGTGTCGAACAGCGCAAGGGCTTTGTCATGGCTCGCTCCTTCAAGATTGTTGACAAGAATGGCAATGTGAAGGATGATGCGCTGCACTACTTCAACCAGGCATGGTTTAAGCAGCTCTTGCGCCTTGCCCTGGATTCTATCTATTGGGGACATTCGCTCATTGAACTTGGCGACATTACCACTGATGGCGATGGTTGCCCATGCTTCAGTGGTGTGAAGTTGATTAACCGTAAGTATGTCATTCCTGAGTATGGCCGTGTTATCACCGACCTTGGCATGGACTGGACTACTGGCATCGACTACCATCAGCCACCTTTCACTGATTGGCTCATTGAAGCTGGTCAGCCCGATGACCTGGGCTTGTACTTGAAGGCAGCAGCGCATACCATTCCAAAGAAAAATACGCTTGCCTTTTGGGACACGTTCGGTGAGATTTTCGGTATGCCTATGCGCATCGGCCACACCACTGTCCGTGACGATAAGGAACTTTCAAAAATGGAGGACATGATGGCAAACATGGGTACTGAGTTTTGGGCTTTGTTTCCAGAGGGTACCGACATTGAGGTGGTTGAGAGTTCCAAGGGTGACGCTTTCAATGTGTATGACAAACGTGTTGACCGTGCCAACTCAGAACTTTCAAAGCTCATCATTGGGCAAACAATGACCATTGAGGATGGCAGCAGCCTCTCACAGTCGCAAACCCACCTTGAAGTGTTTGAGAACTTGGTGGAAAGCGATGCGGATATGTTGGCAGACCTCGTGAACAATCAGCTGATTCCTCGTATGGTGAAGCTTGGTTTCCCTATTCAGGGCTTGCGCTTTGCCTGGGATGATGCTGTTGACTACACTCCAGAACAGCAATTCAGCTATGAAAAGATGATTGCCGACCGTTATGAGGTCGATCCAAAGTATTTCGCCGACAAGTACAATATGCCAGTGGGTGAACGCCGGCAGCAACAGGTTCCTTCACCAGACCCTGATGATGATGGTGATGATGACAAAGACCCAAAGAAGCAGCACAACGCACGTCCTTTTTTCGATTAAGCCCCACCGATTATGTGGGGCTGCATCAACGGTATGCCGAAATATTAGGCAATGACATTTCTGTCTCTTCGTTGTGCCTCAGCAAAAAGGAAGAAGAAATTGATGCTATTGCCAAGAAATGGGCAAGCGTTATCAGTAACAAGTATGTGAGAGAAGACGCTGAAGAGGCTGCGCGAATTGCACTTAGGCATGGCATCAAGGAGTTACCGGAGTTGCGTGAGGTAGATTTGGGGGGAAAGAAACGATTCCATGGCTTGACTCGTGCAAATTTCCACCCTGCTATATGCGAGGGAGCACCCAATATCATCAATGTGAATAAACGTGCTTATAAAACATGGGTAAAAGATACCGAGGATGCAATCCGTGGGGGATGGCATGCCCAAAGCAACACTATCTTACACGAATTGGGACACTATATCGACTTTTGCAACGACCCCGATTATTTTCGCTCAGTAGAACACGAATGGAAAATGGATAAAGCAGACAAGGAACTTATCAAAAAGCAACTTTCAGAGTATTCCCTTACCAATCGTGCTGAGTTTGAGGCTGAACTGAATGCAGCGATCATGAGGGGTAAGGTTCTACCAAAAGAGTTGCTTTCTTATTCTCACATGAATAATGTTAATACGGAACTTGCAAAAAGTTTGCTTAGTTTGGGGGCTGGTGAAGACGTTTGTCTGCCAAGCGAAGATATTAGCAAGGGATTCAAGGATGCAATGAAAGCCCTTTTCCATCAGAAGGGAAGTTCTTTCTCCATCGACATCATGGCCGATGAAAACGTACAGAGCTTGATAGAGGCTCATACAAGCGTCCTCGACCGCAACTTGCAACGCTTGGAAATGTCCGACCTCATGCGTCAGCGTCTTACTCGCTCCAACTATATATTTAGTGGCTTGAAGACTTTCCATGAGTTGAATGAGGCGTTTCCTTCCTTGCTTGATGAGAATGGCAATAAAAAGACGTTTGAACACTTTCTGAACGATGTCCGAAAGATTGATGAAACATACAACGCCAACTATCTAAGGGCTGAGTACAACTTTGTTCAGGCATCGGCGGAAATGGCTGCGAAATGGGAGGGCTTCATGGAAGACGGCGATCACTACTATTTGCAGTACCGCACTCAGCATGATGACAAGGTTCGACCAGAACACGCCTCGCTTGACCGTGTGACACTTCCACCATCCGATTCGTTCTGGGAATCATATTACCCACCTAACGGATGGAATTGCCGTTGCACGGTGGTTCAGGTTCTTAAACGAAAGTATGAGCCTACACCGCACGATGAAGCCATGTCACTGGGTGAGGAAGCTTTGCAGACTGATAAAAAAGGAATATTCCGTTTCAATTCGGGTAAGGAGCAAAAGACGGTTCCTGACTACAACCCTTATACCATCAAGCGGTGTCGTGACTGTGATATTGCAAAGGGTAAGTTGAATCTTGACAGAAAGCCTGTTGCAGATAATGAACTTTGTGCTGCTTGCCGCTTGGTACATAAATGCGCCAATTCGTACACTGATTCAGGAAAAACAAATCTGTCTGTTGAAGACCGTGATGCGATACTTGCAAAGCCTTTGGATGAACAATATTTCACCAAATACATAGGCATTAAAGGAAAAGTATTGCAACATGAGTTGGCTTGCTCTACAGCAGAAGACTATAAGCGAGTTTTAGATGTTGCCAAGGCTTTTGCTGATGAATTTGGTGATTGTTTACTAAATCCTGAAATTCAATTCACCGCAACAAATGGAAGAAGAAAGGTTTATGATATGCTTCCAGAAGACAGTAAAGCAAACCCTGATTTAAAAGTGGGCGAATTTGGATATATAGATGTGAAATCACCAGAGAAAGTAATGAACTGCTGTCGTAATGCGAACCATGCTTCTGATGCACAACACGCTTGCGTTTGTCTGACTGATCATTGCTTTAGAAAGCCAATTACAGAAAGACAAATCCAAGATAGAAACAAAGCTATTTGGGATAGTAAAGATTACCACCATGACTATATCTTTTGGTATGTCAATGGCAAGCTCAGAAAATACAAGAGACCAATGGAATAATCCGTTGGCCTCAGGTTCTGCAACGTCGCACGCTGCTTTCAGTGGTTATCAGTACTTCGCTCTCCACGCTGCAAAGATAGTAATAAATCTTAATATAGCAACTAAATGACAACATTTTTTAAGATTATTCGTTATAAAATGTATAGCTACAGAGTTTTATACGTAACTTTGCAGCCCAAAAGGTGGACTTTCCCAATAAGCCGTGTGGTTTATCGTGGGTACAACAACGCGAATGCGAATGGCGGTGTCGTGAATGCGAATGCGAATAACGATGCCTCGAATGCGAATGCGAATGTCGGCTCGCGTCTGGACAAACTGATTACATTATCAATCGGCCTACCATACAAGGGACGTGCTCCCTAAGATGGTGCCGAGGGAAACGAACCTCAGCAAATTACTATTATAGGAAAGCTGAAACATCAAGTGTTGGGTGGAGTTTGGTAGGCCAGCAATGGCTCGAAGAAGTCAGACCCAGAGACAGGAAGGCCGAAAGGCCATTAAATTATTAACAATGCGTAGAGAAGGTTACATCATAGAAGAAATCATTGACTACTCCAATATGTCAGAGTCGTTTGATGAAGTTCTCCGTGGCAAGAAGCGGAAACGCTCACGTCAGGGACGCTACTTGCTTGCGCATCGTGAAGAGGTGATTAAGGAGCTAACAGAGCAAATTGCCAATGGCTCTTTCCGTGTGAGTGGTTACCGTGAGCGCACAATCCACGAATACGGCAAAGAAAGGAACTTGCAGATTCTTTCGATGAAAGACCGCATAGGTGTCCATGCTATAATGTCCGTGGTGGACAGACATCTGCAAAGGCGTTACATACGCACAACAGCAGCATCCATCAAGGAACGTGGCACGCACGACCTTATGAAGGTAATTCGTCAAGATATGCAGCACGACCCAGAAGGCACGCTATATGCCTACAAGTTTGACATCAGACATTTCTATGAGAATGTTCGTCAAGACTTCGCCATGTGGTGCTACCACCGTGTGTTCAAAGACCAGAAGCTGCTTGTTATGTTGGAATCCTTTGTTACTATGCTGGACAGTGGCATCAGCTTTGGACTAAGAAGCTCACAAGCCACCGGCAACTTGTTGTTGTCTGTATTTTTAGACCACTATTTGAAAGATAAGTGTGGGGTCGCTCATTTCTATCGCTATTGCGATGACGGCCTTCTGCTTGGTAAAACGAAAGCGGAATTATGGGTGATTCGTGAAATTATCCACAACCAGGTGAACCAAGTCGATTTGGAAATCAAACCAAACGAAAGGGTGTTCCCAGTGGATGAGGGCATTGACTTCTTGGGGTATGTCATATATCCCGACCATGTAGCGATACGCAAGCGTATCAAACAAAAGTTTGCCCGAAAAATGCACGAGGTTAAATCGAGGAAAAGAAGGCGCGAACTCATTGCCAGTTTCTATGGCATGACAAAGCACGCCGACTGTAATAGATTGTTTAATAAATTAACAGGCAAAACAATGAGATCATTTAAAGATTTGAACGTTTCTTATAAGCCAGCGGATGGCAAGAAGCGTTTCCCTGGGTCAGTGGTAAGCATCAGGGAATTAGTGAACTTACCAATCATCGTGAAGGACTTCGAGCTTGGCATCAAGACTGAGCAAGGCGAAGACCGCTGCATTGTCTCCATCGAACAGAACGGTGAGGCAAAGAAGTTTTTCACCAATTCGGAGGAAATGAAGAATATTCTCCAACAGATCAGTGAACTGCCAGATGGCTTGCCTTTTGAGACAACTATCAGAACAGAGACATTTGGCAAAGGTAGAACCAAATACGTATTTAGCTAATGAAACGAACAGAAGGAAGTGCGGTGGTGAAACTGCTTGAATGCGTGAACCCCGTCAAGAACAAATGGCGCATCCGTTGGGATGTCATAGTTAAAGAGGACGGTTCGGCCAACTACATGGAGGCAGAGTTTACCAATGGCAAGCCTTCTGTGGATGACATCAAGCGAATCGTCTTGGACTGGTACAACGAACAGACTGACCAAGCCATCATTTCAGGCTTCACATATAAGGGTCAGGCTGTGTGGCTCTCCACTGAAAACCAGTTCAACTATAAGGCAGCTTATGACCTTGCCGTGCAAACGGAAGGAAAGACGCTGCCAGTAACGTTCAAGTTTGGAACTGAGGATGAACCGTCATACCATACGTTTGACACACTTGAAGAACTTGCCGACTTTTATCTGAAAGCCACCGAATATGTGCAAAACACCTTGGCTGAGGGATGGAAGAAGAAGGATGCTTTTGATTTGAGCTTGTATCAATAAGGTTCAAACGGCATCCGAATGACATTAAAAAAGCATCCGAAGCTGTCAAGCCATCGGATGCTTTAATCATATTTACTTGGACTGGTCAAGTTCTCTGTACCCCACATAACTATAAGTCTCAATGTTTTCCAAAATATCCTCATGGTTGTGGTTGGTTGTCGAATTGCTGATGTCGAACTCTCTGAAATGTTCACCGTCCACATCTGCCAGGGCTGTGTGAATCTTTTCCAAGAGGTCAAACACGGTCAGACTCTCTTCTCTTTGGTCGCTGTTGGCTGCACTGCTACCCACCCAGTCCGTCACCACATGCAAGTTCACTTTTGCCTCTGTCACATAGCGCATACCTACCACCGTGGCTTCCCAGTTGATTGGGCAAAGTTCCACAAACACCGCTGGACGTTCCCAGTTATCTTCTTGCTCTATGAACTCCACATTGTGGTTCCAAAGGTCAATATACTTGATTTCTGGTATATTGCCCAGACGCTCACAAAGCATCTTGTAAATCTCTTTTCTCATTTCTTCAATCGTTTTTCAAAATGTTCCATTTCCTTTCCGAGGTATTCTTGCAAATTATCCTCGATGATGTCCGTAACTGCCTTTTCCACCTCTGGTGACAAACCCAGAAACTGCCTCTTTGGTATCTTGATTGTCGTGCCTTCCTTCTTCAAGGCCATGAACTTCCAGAACTCTGCCACGTCACTGATGTGCCGTGTCTTTTTGTCCTTGCGCTGCGTGCCGTCCTTGCGCCTTGCAAAGGTCAATGCACCTGCTGCATCCATGTACTTGTGCCAGAAATAGCCTTTCATTCGTTTTGTCACCACTATCTCACCGCCTTCATTGTGAATGTCGGCGTATGGCAAATCAGTGAAGAAGCGGATGCTCGTTTCCTTCATCTCGCTTCTGACGCTTCTCCTCAGCGTACCTGTATCAACAAGAATATGCCCACCTGGTCGAAGGGGGCTTCTGTGCCGTTCCCATGCCTCGCTGAAAAATGCCTCTCGCTCAAAGTTCTGGTCAAACTCGTCACTTAGGTCAACGCGGATGTCATTCAGAATCCTCTTAATAATAGTCTTTTCCTTGCTCATCATTCCAAAAATCAAGATACGGTTGAGCGTCTGCTGGAATCACATTCTTTGATTCAGCAGACGCTTTCAATATATTGTAAAATTGACGCTCACTGATAGCATACTCAGGATATATGAACCTGCGCCATATCTCACGGTTTGGAACACCGTCCTTGATATGCTGGTCATATATCCTGTTGATGTCAGCAACACGTTTCTGATAACTTAGTCCGCGTCGCTTTCCCATGGGGCTAATTGTTTGTTGTATGTTTAACCTTTGGATGATATGGACGGATGTCAAGTGTCATTTCACAGCTCACTGTCACACGTCCACTTCCTTCACATTGTGGGCAAATTTCCTCGCCCTTTCTCCCAGTGCCGTGGCACATTCTACACAGTGCCACCTTGGGTGCCTTGGTTGTCGTTGTCTTCATTGGCTTCTTGTTTAGTTTCTGTTTGTTCTACATCTGTCACACTCAATGGGATGATGTGCCACTTGTTGTGTTCGTCCTTCCACTCAGCTCTGATGAACTGCTTGGTGAGCGATGGCTGATAAGCCTCTTCGATGATTTGCACACCTTCCTTGAATTGGTCGTTGTCGCTCTTGTCTGCCAGTTTGCGAAGCTGCAACACACGGCTTGCCTTCAAGTTGCCTGTTCCGTCACGGCTCAATAGCTGTAGGATGGTTGCCACAAGTTCCTTGCTTTTGGTGTCGGTTGCAAGGCTCTCGATGTACTGCTTGACGATGGCAATGCCGTCATTCACTGTGTCACGGTAGTCATCAATGCAGTTGTAACCAAGCGTGAGGCGCATCTTTCCGTTTGAATGGGTGAAGGTGTGTGTGCGCTGGGTGTCCTTGGTCAGCTTCAACACGTTTGCCTTGATGTTGATGACTTCCGCAAAGTTCTCATAAACCTTGCTCTTCACTGCAAGCATCTGTTCTGACAGGCTGCGAAGTTCGGGGATGGCACTCTCAATCTCGCTGTCCACCAACTGGGCGTAAGCCTCACGGTCTTCCTTGCGCTTCTTAGCAGCCTTTTCCTTGGCTTGCTTCTCTTGGAACTGCTTGAAGGCTTCTGCCTCTTCCGCTGTCATTTCCACTGTCTGTTTCTTGTTCTCTTCCATTGTCTTATTGTTTTAAATGGGTTGTATTTTTAGGCATGAGGGATTCCATCCAAAGGGATATACATCACCATCCTGCCAGGATTGTTCACGTCTTCTTTCTCTTTCAAACCGCCTTTCTTCTTGATTGCTCTGAGTTTTCTTTGGAAATCTTCCATTTCGTCAAGTCGGATTCTGGCAAACTCCTTTCCGCAAATTCGAGGATGCTTGCAGAACTCATTGATGCGCTGCCAGTCGGTTGTGTCCACGCCAATCTCTTGTATCAGCTTTAGGCAGATGCTGCGATTGCGTTTCAATCGTTCTTTTCGACCGCTCAGTTTCTCCAGACCGTCACAGCAATCATTGTACTCTTGCCAAGTCATTTCCTTCAAGCTCTCTGTGCGTCCGAATGTGTATTGACTGACTATTTCCTTCTTGAACTCTTCACGGCTGCCACAATAGCAAGGCAGTTCGTTGAATGAGGCAAAGAAACGGCTAAAGTTCGTTATTTGCTGCTTCATGGCCGACACCTCTGTAAGTCATAAAATACTGGCGTGCCTCTTTCACGCTTGCAGCCATGCCAAGGGTCAAGTCTTCCGTCTCCAGTATTGGCACATTGTCGAAGCAAAGGAATATCTTGCCATTGAACTCTCTCGCCTGTAGTCTTGACATGGCTTCTTCTCTCACTTGCGCTGCACGTTTCTGTTCTGCCTTTTTCTTGTAGTTCTCACGCATGACATGGAACCAATTACCGATTTTACTCATATTCGTTTATTTTTTAGTTGTCTTTTCATTGTCTGGTAGCCATGTTATTTCAATGATGGCTTTCATTTCTTTCTTGCCTTGGCATATAGGGCAAGGAACTTTCACGCTTTCCCAATTGGCGTCACGTCCCCAGAAGTAGCCATTGCCGTGGCAATATCCACATTCATGCCCATGGCATATCACTGTCTCATGGGTAATTTGGCATGATGGTGGAACCAGTTCTAACACCCTTCGTTCTTTACTCATTGTCTGCCACCTCCTTTCTCTCACCAAGATACTCACATTTCATGGCATCAAGCGACATATCGTTTAATCTGCCAGACAAGTCTCGGAACATCTGTTCTTGATCCAAGTAGGTAAAATCCTTTGTCTTGTCCTTGATGATTGCCACCAGGCTTTCAATCACTTCTTCCATAAGCTATATTATTTGATAAGTTACTTTTTCATATCCATGCCACTGGATGATTCTGTTTGCCCACATCAGACTTTTTGTTTTCAGTACAAACTTGCCTTTGTTCTTCTGTGAGCGCATTACATTCAAGTCGCACTCGTAATCACGTTCAAGCCATTCTCTCATAACCGACTTGCATTGCTCTGCCGTCATCAAGATGAAAATGGTGTCACCATCCTTGTATTTGTCCATACGCCTTATGCTTCGTTACTTGTTTGTATTACTCCATCCTCCCATACGGTGAATGCCTCACCAGCCTCACCAATGGCACGACCTTGGCAATATGCTTTATATCCTTGCACTCTCACCTTCATACCTGCCATGTACTTCAATCGGGCTGCTGGTTTGCCAAGCGGTTGCCCCTTGTATTCCTGGCTGATGAATATGAAGCACTTTCGAGGGAAGTCATCTGCAAGCGTCTTGGCTTGCTCATAGCTCCAATTTGAATATTGGAAGCTGTCAATGATGACAAACTTGGCACTCTTGCGTTTTTTAAGCCTTGCCCTCAGATCGTCAAGGGTGTCGTCTGTTGCCACACGGAACTTGCCTTGCACCTCATTCATCTTGTAGCGGTTGATGCGGTCTTGAAAGCTCTTGCTCACACCTTCCTCATAACTCAGGTAAAGAACGCCACCATACGAGCAAAGTTCTTTGGCAAGCTGCATCACAAAGCTGCTCTTTCCGCTTGCGCTCGATCCTGACACAAACCATGTCTCTGTTATGCTTGGATAGCCAAACACCTTGCTCCATTTCTCACCCCAGGGAATGGTGACGTATGTCTTTGCTGCAATATCCCTGGGGCTGTATGCTCGCTTTGCCATGGTTATGCAAGTTTCAGTTTCTCTATCTCTGTATATACACGGCGCAAGCCACCATTTGTTTTTCTCACGATGGTTGCAATGTCGGCATCCTTTGGAGCGTTAGCCCTTGCCACCACTTCTGCCTGATGGCGCAAGAACTTATCACGTTCCTTGCCATCATCTGGTGTAACCTTGGAATATCTACCACCGTAACGGCTCAACATTTCGGTGTAACCAACCTTCTTGCACTCGATGGAGCGATTTATCTTCTCTTTCAGTCCATCTGCTCCCATCATGTACCAGGCGCAACAACGTTCGGTTGCATTCCAGAGGGCTTTGAGTTCCAAGAAAGCCTCATACTGCAAGTCTCCAGCTTCATCAAGGATGATAAGAGGGTGTTCGATGGAACGAAGGTAATAAACCAAATCCTCATACACATCGGCATAATGTCCCTTGCTGTCCACGCCAAACTCTGATGCTATCTTGCGAACCAACTTCAACTTGGTCTTTACTTGTGAACAGTCGATATAAACTGCATTCTTGTGACCTTGCACATAATAGCGTGCCGTGAAGGTCTTTCCAATGTTGGGTATGTCGCAAAGGATGCTGCTTTGCCCTGAGCCTTGACAGAACTCTATTTGCTTGGTGATATACTTGAAGGTCTCTGTTGGGGCTGCGTTCCACTCTATTTCGTTGCGCAAGGCCACATTCAGCTTTCTTGCAATGCTCAACCAGTTGGCATCACTCAATGCCTTTTCTGTCTGGCCATTCTTCAACATACTATAGATGGATGTTGAAAGTCCAAGGGCGGTTGCGTGCTTTGCGTCACTTGGATAGTTTGATCTGTTGGCTGCTATCGCTGCCAAAATCTTTTTCTTTGTTGCTTCTGCTATTGTCATTTTCTTAATCTTTAATCTTTATTATAATGATGTTTGAACGGTGTCTAAATGTCTGCCAAAGCCCTTTCCTCAATGCTCATGTCTGGCATATATGCTTCATCGGGTTCTTCTATCCTTGGCGGTGGAAGTACAAAAGTTTCCTCTGCCTCTTCCTTTGGAACATCCGACTTCATCACTCCAACCTTGCCAATGGCATTGTCCTTGACGTATTTCGTGAATGAGGCAACTTTCTTCTGTTGTACTTGATATTTCTCTTTGTCTTCATCTGTCTGTTCTGCCATCACACGGTTGTAGGTTTCTACTCGTTCCACTTGGTCAATGAACCTGTCACCTTGAAAGATGAACACCTCTTGTGGCTTGCCATCAGCATCTGGAATGTAGTATGCCGTCACCTTGTTGTTGTTTGGTTCCAGTCGTTCCAGCTTTTCGGTCTTGCTCAACCACCAATCTTCGTATGCCACTCTTACGGTGGAGTTCCTTCTGATGCTTGTTTCCACTCGCTCACCAATGTATCTTGCAAGCGTAAGTTTGTCAAGCGGTTGAAGGGTCGGATTGATGTTGGCAACAAGAACGTCCCATCTGCTCATGCCTGGGTACTTCTTTTGATTCGGATGCAAGCTGTGGTTCCACTCGTAGCTGTCTTGACGATCATCGGCAATCAGTTGGTCATAGCTGAAATATTCTTTGTCCTCATACAGCTCGTTTGTCTCGTCACTGATTTTCTTACTTTCCGTGCGCCACTTGCCCTTTCCGTAGAATCGGCCAATACCCTCATGGTTCTTGTGGATGATGCTTCGCTTCTTTGCACCGTTCAAGTTCTCTGCATATTTCTCTTGCGAGTTCTGAGGCGCACAGAAATGAACGAATGGGAATGCGACACCTGCTTGCAGAAATCCGTCCTTGTATTGCGACATCAAGTGATTCTCAACCTCAATACCTGCTGGCATACCCCAACCATTGCGTTCTATCAGTCGGAACATATCCCTAAAGCAGTCAAGCACCAGGATTTCATCCTTTTTCCTTGCGTAAGATGCGCCAATCACACATTGGCTGACCACATCATAAGCATAGTAAGCGTGAACCCTCTGCTTGGTGTCTTTCAACTTTCGTGTCAAGTCCACGTCATCCATTGTGATTTGGCTCAAAGAGAACTCACCTGCATGGCGGTGCATGTGCGGCATCTGTTCGTGCATGAAGGTGGTGTAACTCATAAGCTCATGTTCAATTAGCACCTTGTTTTTCGGTCGGTTCAAGTAGTTGGTGATTGTCGATTCACTCAAAACCTTTGGTTCACCGCTCTTGCCTGTGAAATCATCGGGGTTGAATAGTTCTCCAGTTTCAGGATCATAGACCTCTATTTCACCACAAACAAACGAATTGTATAGTTCCAAGACACTTGTGTTGAATGGCTTGTTAGGAAGTACTGCCAAGCCCAAAATCAAGCGTTCCGTCTTGTGATCAACCTTGCGTGCGCTTTGGTTTCCGAACTTGCCACTTATCAGACAGGCATAGCCAAACTTCTTGTATTCGGCTACTTTCTTTCTGAATCGCATGGTTGAAGCTGGTAGCGTATGGCCAAATTTCTCTTTGAGTGTTTTGATGGTGGTTGCCATCTTTTCCCAGTCGTATTTTTCTCCCATCAGCTTCTTTGATGCGCTTGCACGGTTGTAGAGCTTGATGCAAGTGTTCAGAACAGAGGCATTCACCACATATTCCTTCACTTTCTCTTGTGTGAGGTCAAGCCCAGTCTTGGCACGGTCGTTAAAGAACGCAACGGCTGCTTGGTCGGTCTCATAGTTGGACGTTATCCAACCTTCCAGTCTCACAGTGTCACCACCAGGATAAAGTTCATCCACCATTTTGCGGTAGATGGTAGGAATGCTATCAACGGCAACCAGAGCATAACGTCCTTGCCCCTTACCGCTACGCACCACATTGATGCGCTTCCTGGCAGATAGCTGCTTGTAGTTCGAGGCAGTCATTATGCCACCGTCAACAAGCTCACGTGCTGAAATGCAAAGTGTGTTACCGTAATACTCCATTTCTCACCTCCTTGATTATTCGGCACAAACAGGTCTTGCGTACTTTTTGTAAAGCTCTGGGGTAGTCAAGATGTCGGCATCCCTCTGTGTCCATGCAGCAAAGATGCTTTGGATTTCTTCCAGTTGCTTGATTTTCACATCCTGGTATTGCTTCATCATCTTGCCCTTGTAGAACACATCCACATTGCCATTGGCTTTGTTGCACTCAATCATTGCACCATTGGGGAAGTATTGGCGCATATAGCCATCTGCATCATGGATGGTCTCAACCTCTGGGGCAACTATCATCACAATGCCACCTTTCTGCTTGGCATATACACGGATGCGCTTTGCCTTGTCACTTTCGCCACGCTTTGCGTCAAAGTTCAGGGCATAATAAACCATTTTCCCTGTAACGTTGAACGCTGCCATGATGTCCTGGCGAACTTCTCTTGTTACGTCAATGTACTTTTTCATTGCTTCCATTTTTAATCGTTATACAAATCTTGTTTTATCTTTTTAAGATGCAAAATTCGTCTTTCTCACGCCTTTTTTGTATCTTTGGCGCGGTGTTCCTTTAGTAACACGGTGCAAAGATAAACAAAATATCTCGATTATGCAAGAAAATAAACAAGAAAAATCGCTTATAAAGCAAAATATCTTGCTTTACTTATCCAAAAAGGACGTTACACCCTATGAATTTTACAAAAAATCGGGTGTAACACGTGGTATATTGCAACAAAACAATGGTATTAGTGAAGATAATATTGCAAGATTTCTCGCTTATGCTCCAGATGTAAATGTAGAGTGGCTGATAACTGGCAACGGTGATATGTTGCGCACTATGCAAGAAAATAAACAAGAAAAATCGCCATATAATGATTCTTTAACATATTGCACTCCAAAGCTCGCTGATGATCCAAATGTTGGTAAGCCATACTATGATGTTGATTTCATTGGAGGCTTCACTGAGATATTCAACTCTCAGGTAAGTGTTCCTGCTACCAACATTGTCATCCGGGGTTTTGAAAAGGCCGATTTGTGGTGCAATGTTACAGGTCATTCCATGGAGCCAAAAATCAACCATGGCGACATCATTGCCCTTCGCCAATGTACGCTGGATGATGTCCAGTATGGCGAAATATACGCTGTTGTGCTTGACACGATACGAACCATCAAGATATTGCGCAAATCTGATGATCCAGATAAGTTCCGTTTCATCCCAATAAACTTGCAAGATTTCGATGAACAAGAATACCCCAAATCAAGGATATTGAACATCTTTGAGGTCATTGGCAGCATCAGCAAGTTCTTTTAACCTCATAGTGACACCCCATTTGGCACTCCAAGTGGGGTGTCACCCCCTCTTTATCGTCCCAAAAGCCCTATATTATATATAATAAGGTGTAAACTTCAAAAATCGTTGCTCCGAAAGGGGTAGTTTCTTCACGATTAACCGCAAAAAGTGGTTAGTTTCTTCATTCAGCTTTTTGTATGCCAACGACCCCACTTTTGTAACCCTTAATTCTCGAAAGTGTAACCCTTAACTGTAACCCTTAGTGTAACCCTTACCCCAAAATCGCCACTTTTCAACACGAAAAAAGGGAGCCGTAAAGCCCCCTCATTCATATTCGGTTTGAATACCGTAAATAAGCCGTTCTAACGGCGTTTTAACCACTTCCTTTCATAGACCCTTGCCGACCACCCGAAATAAGCGTAGATTGCTTTATAATAGCTCGTTTCGTGATTATAGACCCATTCCCAGACAGCCCAGCATGAAGCAAGTAACTCTTGGTACATCCGACCTCTTCTGAGGTCAGCACGGTATAAACCGCCGATATGCTTGAAAAGTAGAAGTCTTTCAAGCCATTATGTTTGCCCACAATAAGATGGACGTGTATAACCTTTGCCATATCAATTCATTTAAATTTCGGTGCAAATATACCAAATAATCATTATATGGAATAATATTGCATTTTAAATAATCATAAAAGGGCAAAAATAAAGGGTAGCGATTGCCACCCATGCACAAGCCCCATCATCCTCATGTAAGCCATTTGTAAACCTCATTCAAGTCCACCGCCCTCAAACGCAAGCCAGAAGGCCACAGAATTAAACCAAAATTAAACTCATGTAAACGTTTCGTTTTGTGTCGCTATTCATGCAAGATTATCGTAACTAACTATATTTCAAAGACTTCACCCGATATTTAGGCATAAGGCTTTATATACGCTTCGTTCTGTGCCCTTTACTCGGAGTTACCAGCTGTACCTTATAAAGGTAAAAAAGTAAAAAGGTAAAAGGGTAAAAAAAAAGCCTAGCGGGATGTTAAGCCAGCGAGGCTGCTCTTTAAAGGTAAAAAAGGTAAAAAGGTAAAAAAAGATGTTTTTTAAATTTTGATTCGACATAGCAAAGCCCTCGGTGCATAACGCATCGGGGGCTTTTTTATTTATGTCTTAAAAACTGCTTTTAGTTATTTCTACAAAGAACAGAAGAAGGTAACCAGGAAGGGTACAGAAAAGTCGACACAGAAGCCATGGAAGATGGAAACGATGATGAAACTCTCGCCCGAATATCGGGTGATGATTGGCAACGTTGTATCCATGGTCGTGGCTCCACCTACACTGATAGGTGCCAGTTTGCCGAAGTATTTTGCCAGCAGCGGAGCACACAGCAGGGTGAGAATCTCGCGGCAGATATTGGCAAGAAGGGCGATGGTTCCCAGTTCGGCACCCCGATATTCGGTGATGAAGATACTCGAAAGTGAGTAATATCCGAATCCTGAACCGATTGCCAGACAATCGGTAAGCTGGCGGTGGCTCAAGATGAGAGATACGGCTGCACAACCTGCCAGCGTACCCAGAATGGTCATCACAGGGAGCATCATCAGGCGGGGATTCACCTTCTTGAAACTCTTCAGCACTGAGGTGTCGCAACCGATGCTGATACCTACGCAGAACATCAGGCAGCAGAGTGCATAATAGCTCACGTCGCTATCCAGAAGACCTGCCGGAATCACATCACACAAGCCTACGATGATGCCCAGAACAAAGAAACTTACGATAATCAAACTGCCTTTCATGCCTTACCTCCTTTCCCGGTTTCAGCGTGAGCCGACGATTTAGCCTGCTTTGCTGTAACATACTTCCACAATGCCCAAGCAAAGAGTGCACTACCCAGACTGCCTCCAAAGGTCAGGGCTATCGCCTCAAGTCCCAGGGTCTGAAGACCGCTGATGATACGAGGGTTAGAACCTACCTCGATACCGAGCAGAAACAGGAGTACCCATATCAGTGCCGTGATGATACGGCCGATAAAACTCATTTTCTTGTTGCGGAGCAGATAGCCGGTACCTATTCCGCATAGCATAATCATTACTATCTTGAGCATTGTTTCTTGTTTTTCTTCTTTATTTTATTGTTCGTTTTTATGAATTATCTTACTATAAAAAACGGATTCCCGGTCGTATTATTGCTAAATAGACAAACTTTTCAAGTAATTGCGTCTGATCATAATGCTTACGTTTAGTTATACAAATAAGTTTTAATTAACCTATGTTTTTAGGTTTTGTCACAAGGTAATACAAACGTTTTCATAAAAAGTACCAAAGAATCTCCATCATTAACTCTCTTTAACACGAAGTCGTGTTCCCCATTCCATTTTTCTTTGTACTTTAGCACCCCGAAAAGAAAAAGGATATAAAATATGAGCAACGGATTATTACTTTGGATAGACGACGAGATAGAACTTCTCAAGGCACACATCATCTTTCTGGAAAAGAAAGGATACGAAGTGCAGACGGTAAGCAACGGGCCTGATGCCATTGAACTTTGCCGTCAACAGACCTTCGACCTCATCCTGCTCGATGAGATGATGCCGGGACTCAGCGGACTGGAAACCCTGCTACGCATCAAGGACATCCAGCCTGCCACACCGGTAGTGATGTGCACCAAGAGCGAAGAAGAAAACATCATGGACCAGGCAATCGGTTCAAAGATAGCCGACTATCTGATCAAACCCGTAAACCCGAACCAGATTCTGCTGTCGCTCAAGAAGAACATCCACCGCAAAGACATCGTGGCGGAGGTGACGCAGAGCGGATACCAGCAAGACTACCAGCAGATAGCCATGCAGATGATGGAATGCAGAAGTGCGGAAGACTGGATGGAGATTTACAGGCGACTGGTAAGCTGGGAACTGAAGCTGAGCGATACGGCAAGTCCGATGGCAGAGATGCTGGGCATGCAGAAGGAAGAGGCTAACCAGGGGTTCGCCAAATACATAGCCAAGAACTATCTCGACTGGGTGAGTCCCGACAACAGAGACCGCCATCTGATGAGTCCCGACATCTTCAAGCGCAAGATATTCCCGCTGCTCGATGAGGGCAAGAAGGTGTTCCTGATTGTGATAGATAACTTCCGCTATGACCAGTGGCGCATGCTGGCAGAAGACATCGGCGACCTGTTCGACATCGACGAGCAACTCTACATGAGCATTCTTCCTACCGCCACGCAATATGCACGCAACGCCATCTTCAGCGGTCTGATGCCGAACAAGATAGCCGAAATGTTCCCTGACCTCTGGGTAGATGAGGACGAGGAGGAAGGCAAGAACCTGAACGAGGCGCCGCTGATACAGACCCAGATAGAGCGATTCAGAAAGCACTATACCTTCAGTTATCACAAGGTGAACGATTCGCAGGGTGCCGACCGCTTCCTGGAGCACTACAACGAGTGCCGCAACTACGATTTAAACGTACTGGTGATTAACTTCATCGACATGCTCTCTCACGCGCGTACCGAATCTAAGATGGTGCGCGAGCTTGCCAACAACGAGAGTGCCTACCGCAGCATTACGCAGAGCTGGCTCCGCCATTCGGTTCTCTCCGAGCTCTTCAAGCTCCTTTCGCAGAGCGATTACCAGGTAGTGCTCACCACCGACCACGGCAGCATCAGGGCATCGAAACCAATCAAGATTGTAGGCGACCGCAATACGAACACCAACCTGCGCTACAAGCTGGGCAAGAATCTGGCTTACCAGAGCAAGGAAGTTTTCACCATCAAGGAGCCTCAGCGTGCCCAGTTGCCGGCACCTAACCTGAGTACCTCGTATGTATTTGCCACGGGCGACAGTTTCTTCGCCTATCCGAATAATTATAACTATTATGTGCAATACTACAAGGATACCTTCCAGCACGGTGGCATCTCGATGGAGGAAATGCTCATACCGCTCATCACGCTGACAGCAAGAAAAAGGAATTAAAGGAGTTAAAGGAGTTAAAGGAGTTAAAGGAGTTAAGACAATAGTCTTCAGGCGTAATTCTTAGGCAACAAGACATACGTCTTAACTCCTTTAACTTCTTAACTCCTTAACTCCTAGCTAGAATAAAATAATTCAAAGTAAACATATATGAAGATAAAAATTGACTCATTAGACACGATCCATGAAGCAGCCAAGGAATTTCTGCAGAACATGGGCGACGGCAAGGTCTTTGCCTTTTATGGCAAGATGGGAGCCGGAAAGACAACATTTGTAAAAGCTATTTGCGAAGAACTGGGCGTAGAAGATGTCATCACATCTCCTACCTTCGCCCTCGTAAACGAATATACAGCGGGCGACGGCTCACCTGTCTACCACTTCGATTTCTACCGCATCAAGAAAATCGATGAGGTATACGATATGGGCTACGAAGATTATTTCTACAGCGGCAACCTCTGTTTCCTGGAATGGCCGGAACTGATAGAAGACCTGCTGCCGGAAGACTGCACCAAAGTGACTATCACCGCCGAAGAAGACGGAACAAGAAACGTAGAATGGTAAGTCACCGACAGCCCCGAACAAAAAAAAAAGCATCTGGCTGAGAGCATGTTTTCTCAAGCCAGATGCTTTTCTATTTTCCTATCCGGGCTGATTACAGGAGAGCCTGGAACTTCTCGGTGAGGGTTGCCTTAGAGGCTGCGCCAACGTACTTATCTACCAGCTGGCCACCCTTGAAGAAGAGGATGGTAGGGATATTACGAACACCAAACTCCATAGCGATGTCGTCGTTCTCCTCTACATCACACTTGCCTACTACCACCTTGCCGTCAAACTCCTCAGCAAGTTCTGATACGACAGGAGCAATCTGGCGGCAAGGGCCGCACCATGTTGCCCACAAATCTACTACTAATGGCAGTTCGCCATTCTTGTAGCTCTCGAAATTCTCGGTTGTAATTGTTACTTCCATTTTTCTATACCTTTTTATATTAAAACTAAAATTACTTCTAATTGATCTGATAGCTCATCTTAGGATGCTGCTCGATATACTGGATGAGGGCATGGCCCACACCCACCGTATGCTCACGGGCACGCATCAGCAGATAGGTATTGCTGTCAACATCATGTATCTGGAAAAAGAGCTGCGCCTTGCCCTCGTCATTCTCCAGAATAGTCTGCAGGTCGCTGACCATCGTTTCATCTATCGCATCGCTCTCCACATTGATGGTGAAGCGGTCGATGCGGTTCTCCTTGACCGTCTGCAGATACTCTACATTGCCTATCTGGAAATCGAGATAGTTGGCATTGCCGTAACGGGAAACGCACTTGGCTGTAATGTAGATGGTGCTGCCTTCAACCATGATGCCGCGCCACTTGCCCCAGTCCTCGCCAAAGAGAGCCAGCTCGCCTGAGCCCTCAAAGTCTTCGAGCGTAACGAAACCGCACGGCTTGCCCGTCTTGGTAAACTTCGACTTCACACCCGTGATGATGCCGCCCAGCACCACATCCTCCTTCTTTGCCAGTTCCTGCTTGTCGCCCAGTTCAGAGCAATGGGTATTGCAGAGGGAGTTGAGGATGATGCTGTACTCATCGAGCGGATGGGCAGAAAGATAGATGCCCACAAGCTCACGCTCACGGTTCAGACGTTCGATGGTGCTCCAGCTCTCAGCATCAGGAATAGGCGGCGTAGCTATCTCTATCGCCTCGGTACCGCCAAAGAGTGAGTTGGCAGCCTCGTGCTGTTCCTGCTGGAAGAGCTGACCGTAGCGCACCAGCGTATCGAGGAAGGTTTCGCCCTTGTTGTTCTTGCCGAAGAACTGCTCGCGACGGATGCCGAAGCTGTCGAAACCGCCACTCAGCGCCAAGGTTTCGAAAGCCTTGCGGTTCACGCTGGAGTAATCTACACGCTCGGCAAAATCGAAGATGGTTTTATAAGGTCCGTTCTTCAGTCGCTCTGCCACGATGGCATCGGCTGCCGGAGCACCCATACCCTTGATGGCTGAAAGACCGAAACGTATCTCTCCATGCTCGTTCACACCGAACACGCGGTAACTCTCGTTCACATCCGGACCCAAGGTCTTGATGCCCATCGACTGGCACTCCTCCATCAGCTTGGTGATTTCGGTAATCTGTGCAAAGCGTCGGGTCATCAGCGCCGCCATATATTCGGCAGGATAGTGCGCCTTGAGATAGGCAGTCTGGTAGGCTACCCATGAATAACAGGTAGCATGCGACTTGTTGAAGGCGTAGGAAGCAAACTTCTCCCAGTCGCCCCATATCTTCTCCAGCACCTTCGGGTCGTGGCCGTTCTCCTGTCCCTGCTTGATAAACTTAGGCTTCATCGCATCTACGATAGCCTTTTTCTTCTTACCCATCGCCTTACGCAGAGCATCTGACTCGCCTCGGGTGAAGCTCGCCAACTGACGGGAAAGAAGCATCACCTGCTCCTGATAGACCGTAATGCCGTAGGTATCCTTCAGATACTTCTCCATACACGGGATATCGTAGGTAATCGCCTGCTTGCCGTTCTTGCGGGCAATGAAGTCAGGGATGTAATCCATAGGTCCCGGACGGTAGAGGGCGTTCATGGCGATGAGGTCCTCAAACACCGTAGGCTTCAGCTCACGGAGATACTTCTGCATACCCGGCGACTCGAACTGGAAGGTTCCGATGGTCTGACCGCGCTGATAGAGCTGATAGGTCAGCTCGTCATCGATAGGAATGGTATCGAGGTCAACGACATCGCCCGTAGTCTGCTTGATAACCTTGCATGCCTCCTTCATCTCGGAGAGGGTTTTCAAGCCCAGGAAGTCCATCTTAATCAGACCGGTGGTCTCGATGACATGGCCGTCGTACTGCGTTACCGCCGTCTTCAGTCCCGGGAAATCAGGGTCATCGGCAGTAGATACAGGCACCCAGTTGCTGATAGGGTCGCGGCAGATAATGAATCCGCAGGCATGGATACCCGTGCCTCGGATGGTTCCCTCGAGCATCTTGGCATACTTGATGGTATTGCTTTCGCGCGGATCGTTGGAGAACTCAGCCTCGCGCAGCTCTGGGGTATATTTGATGGCATTGGTCAGGTTCATCTTGGCACCGTCAGGCAATCGGTCTGGGATAGCCTTGCAGAGTGCATTTGCCTTATCCAACGGCAGTTTCTCGACACGCGCCACATCCTTGATGGAGTTCTTCGTCGCCATGGAACCGTAGGTAATGATATGGGCACAGTTCTCATGACCGTACTTATCCATTACCCATCTCAGCACCTTGCCTCGGCCGTCATCATCAAAGTCGGTATCAATATCCGGAAGGTTCACACGGTCAGGATTCAGGAAACGCTCAAACAGGAGGTCGTACTTCAATGGGTCAATCTTGGTAATGCCCAAGCAGTAAGCCACCACCGAACCTGCCGCAGATCCACGTCCCGGGCCCACCATCACGCCGAGTTCCTCGCGCGCCGCCCTGATGAAGTCTGACACGATAAGGAAGTAGCCCGGGAAACCCATGGTCTTCATCACGTGGAGCTCGAAGTTTACATGCTCGTCTACATTCTCGGGCAGCGGGTCGCCATAAAGCTTTTTGGCTCCCTCGTAGGCAAGATGGCGCAGATATTCTGCCTCAAACTTGATACGGTATATCTTATCATAGCCGCCCAATCGGTCGATAACCTTCTGACCTTCCTCAGGTGGCAGCGGGTTCTTGCCGTTCTCATCAGAGGTAAACTCCTTGTAGAGGTCTTCTTCTGATACCTTCTGGCGCAACTGCTCCTCGGTACCGAAACTCTCAGGAATCGGGAAGAAAGGCATGATAGGACCATGGTCGATGCTGTAGATTTCTACCTTATCCAATACTTCGAGGGTATTGGAAAGTGCTTCGGGAATATCCGAGAACACATCGTTCATCTCCTGGCGGGTCTTGAACCATTCCTGCTTGGAATAGCGCATACGGTTAGGGTCGTCGAGATCCTTTCCGGTAGCGATACAGAGCAGATGGTCGTGGGCCTCGGCAGTTTCCTTATCCTCGAAGTGGCAGTCGTTGGTGCACACCAGCTTGATGTTAAACTCCCTTGCCATCTTGATGAGTTCCTTGTTGGCACGCTGCTGCAACTCGTAAGCCTCGCGGTTGGCAAGCAGACTTGGATCATCGGGCACTTTATGTCGCTGGAGCTCGAGATAGTAATCATCGCCAAAGAGGTTGTGGTACCACTGGCATGCCTCGCGGGCTCCTTCCAGGTCACCATGCAGAATCTTGGATGGCACCTCGCCTGCAATACAGGCAGAGCATACGATGAGGTCTTCGTGATACTTCTCCAGATCGGCACGGTCGGTTCGTGGGCGCATGTAGTAACCATCCACCCACGAATTGCTCACCAGCTTGATGAGGTTCTTGTATCCATTATAATTCTTGGCAAGTACAATGAGGTGGTAACCGCTCATATCGCCCTTATCCTTCTCTCGGTCGGCCTTGGTTCGGCGTGCCACATACATCTCGCAGCCTATGATAGGCTTGAAAGGTTCGAGTCCCTCCTTCTTGCGGTCTTTATTAACCTTGCCGCAATAGTCGGTGAGTTCCTTGATGCCGAACATCACACCGTGGTCGGTTACCGCCATACCCTTCATGCCGTCCTTGATGGCCTTATCTACCAGATGCGGTATCTTCGACTGGCCGTCGAGGATGGAGTATTGGGTGTGTACATGCAAATGAACAAAATCTTCCATTATCTGTTTAAAATTCGAATTTTGACAACAAAGTTACGGCGAAATATTGAAAAAGCCAAAAGAAATATGCGAAAATATTGAAAAAGGTAAAAGAAACCCACAAAAAATTTGCAAAAGTGATAAAAATGCCGTACCTTTGCACCAATAAAAACTTAATCCTACTATATGGGACAGAAAATAAAGAAATTTAAAAAGATAAGATTGCACCGCGAAGGTACCGATCAGCTGGTAACCGGAGCGATAGCATTTGTAGCCATTGCGGCTATATTGTGGACAACCTTAGACAACAAGATTCCGTTCTGGGCTTTTGTTGTAGTGTTCGGCACGGTATATGGTATCGTGCTCAACTTCTACCGTTGTCCTATCAGATACCTCAACGTAGAGGATACTTCGAAACTGGTAGTAGCACCAGCCGACGGAAAGATTGTGGTAATAGAAGAGGTGGAGAATGCTCCCTACTTCGGTGACCGCCGCCTGATGATTTCCATCTTCATGAGCCTCTGGAATGTTCATGCCAACTGGTTCCCGGTGGATGGTAAGGTGAAATTCGTGAAGCATGTGGACGGCAACTACCACAAGGCATGGCTGCCTAAGGCTAGCGAGGAAAACGAGCATGCCGACGTGATGATTACCACACCTGAGGGAGTGGATGTACTGTGCCGCCAGATTGCCGGTGCAGTAGCACGACGCATCGTAACCTATGCCAAGGAAGGGGAAGAATGCTTCATCGACGAGCACCTGGGATTCATCAAGCTGGGTTCACGCGTGGATGTCTACCTGCCTGTAGGTACAGAAGTATGCGTAAAGATGGGACAGTCAACTACGGGCGACCAGACCGTCATCGCTAAATTGAAATAACATATTGACAGATAGAAGGCAAGCCGGAACTTATTTCCGGCTTTCACTCTATCATAATATACTGTAAAGAAATGAGTATCAAGAAACATATTCCAAACACGATAACCTGCTGCAACCTGGTTTCGGGCTGCATTGCAACATCGTTTGCCTTCGGCGGAAACCCAAAGATGGCATTGTTATGGATTATCATCGGAGCCGTATTCGACTTCTTTGACGGCATGAGCGCCCGCCTGCTGCACGTTTCATCGCCAATAGGCAAGGAGCTCGATTCACTGGCAGATGATGTAACCTTCGGTGTGGCTCCTGCCACCATCGTATTCTCACAGCTCTTTGTGATGGAATATCCGGAGTTTCTGGAGCCTCTGCGCCCATGGTTGCCTTACGCAGCCTTCATCATCGCAGCCTTCTCGGCATTGCGCCTGGCTAAGTTTAATCTTGATGAGCGCCAGACGACCTCTTTCATCGGTGTTCCTACACCAGCCAACGCTCTGTTCTGGGGTTCGCTGATTGTGTTCAATCCAAGCTGGCTCGAAGGGTATGCGTGGTCGGTATTCATCATTCTGGCTCTGATTCTCATCACCAGCTACCTGCTGGTTTGCGAGATGCCTCTTTTCGCCTTGAAGTTCAAGCAGTGGGGTTTCAAGGGCAATGAGGTGAAATATGGCTTTGCCGCGCTCACCCTCATCATCCTCGCTACTTCGGTAGCACTCGATGGTCTGACCGGCTTCCTCACCGGCTGGTGGCTTGTCATCGTGGCATACGTCATCATCTCGGCGATTATTTATCTGAAGAAGACGAAATAGAAGAAATCCCCTTTATTGGGATATTTAGGTATTTAGGTAGATTTTTAACTGAAAAATGCGGCTAGATGTGAATCCAGTCGCATTTGCTTTTTTCTTTCTGTTGAGAGAGATGATTAGTTGTGTACGAGCGTACCAATCTCCTCACCATCCATCACCTTCTTGAGGTTACCTACAACATCCATATTGAACACGTAGATAGGAAGGTTGTTTTCCTTACACATGGTGGTAGCTGTCAAATCCATTACCTTCAAGCCCTTGGTGTAAATCTCATCATAGGTAATGTCCTTGAACTTGGTAGCTGTAGGATCCTTCTCAGGGTCAGCGGTATAGATACCGTCTACACGGGTACCCTTGAGCATCACGTCAGCCTCGATTTCGATACCACGGAGAGAAGAACCGGTATCGGTAGTGAAGTATGGACTGCCTGTACCTGCAGAGAAGATGCAGATATAGCCTGCCTCCATCGCCTCAATCGCCTTCCACTTGGTGTAGAATTCGCCGATAGGCTCCATGCGGATGGCAGTAAGCACCTTGTTCTTTACGCCCAAGGCTCCGAGTGCGCTGCTCAATGCCAGGGAATTGATAACGGTAGCACACATACCCATTTGGTCGCCCTTGACACGGTCGAAACCCTTCTGGCTTCCGCTCAAACCGCGGAAGATGTTACCACCACCTATCACAATGCCTATCTGAACGCCCATCTCATGGACCTCCTTAATCTGCTTAGCATAATCACTCAGGCGCTCTGGGTCGATGCCGAAGCTCTGCTTACCCATCAGACTCTCGCCGCTCAATTTCAAAAGAATTCTTTTAAACTTTGCCATTTTATTTTAATTTACAATTTACAGTTAACAGTTTATAGGCGTAGCCTCCTATAAACTATTAACTATTAACTATTAACTATAAACTATTAACCAGGAACTTGATTTCTCCGAAGGCATACGAGCGTATCACTCCCTTCTTGTCATGAAGGATGAGATGACCATCGTCCTCCACCTCTACGAAAGCACCCTCGAACTTACCGTCCTTATCCTCATACCAATGGTAACCCTTGCGACGGTAGAGCGAAAGATGATAGAGTCCCGACACATCCATATAATCGGCACGACGCAGAAGTTCGTAGTATCTGCAGAAAGCCTCAATCACCTTCTGCAGCACCTCTTCCCTATCCACCTCATGCCCCAGAATCTGAGCCAGAGATACAGGGTTGGGCGCATCGCTGTGGAACTCAGTCTGATTAACATCAATGCCGATGCCGAAGATGCAGCGCTTGATGCCCTTAGAGTCGATGACGGTCTCTATCAGCGTGCCACTGATTTTCTTGTCATACCAGTACACATCGTTCGGCCATTTCAGCGTAATGCCATCCGTATAGGAATCAAGAGCATCCTTCACGGCGAGCGCACCAGCCTCGGAAAGGAGGAACTGCTGACGCAAAGGAACCCACTTAGGACACATCATCATACTGAAGAGGAGGTTCTTGCCCGGCTCGCTCTCCCAGGTATGCACGCCCTGTCCCCTGCCTGCAGTCTGATAGTCAGCAATGGCAATGGTCAGCGCATCTTCATCGTAAGTACCCAAATTCTTCAGGAAGGCATTCGTGGAATCCACTTCCTTTAATCGTATAATCTTCTTTTCCATGTCTATATAATAATGTATAGCGAAACACAACGGGTTGTCAAATCAGCAACGGGTTGAAGGCATCCACAAGATGTTCGATGCGTATCACCTGATGCCCTACCCCTACCACGGTAACAACATCAAAGCGCAGCTCCCTGTCTACCTGATGTTCCTTGACATAAGTATTGGCAGCAATTGCCAGATTACGTATCTTCTTGGCATCTACGGCTTCCTCGGGCTGCTGGTATTCTTCACCCGAGCGGGTCTTTACTTCTACCACAACCAGCGTCTTTCCATCCGGCGAAACGGCAAGGATATCCAGATCCCGCTTGCCGGCTCTCCAGTCTCTGTCGATAACGACATAGCCTTCATTCTCGAGATAGAGCGTAGCCTCGTCTTCTCCCCATTTGCCTAATTCATTATGCTCTGCCATAGTCTATTTTCTTTATTTTGCACCAAAAGATGCTTTTACCTTGCAAAAATAACAAAAAAAGTCCACACTTCAAACTTTTTTATGTAATTTTGCACGAAAAACAATGGAAGATATCAAGAAAAAAGACGAAACATTCATGCGCCGTGCCCTGATGGAGGCTCAGGCTGCATTCGATGAAGACGAGATTCCGGTAGGCGCCGTCATCGTTTGTAAGGACCGGATCATATCGCGAGCCCACAATCTTACGGAGATGCTGACCGACGTTACGGCTCATGCCGAAATGCAGGCAATCACTTCGGGAGCCAATATGCTGGGAGGAAAATACCTGAAAGACTGTACCCTCTACGTTACGGTAGAGCCTTGCGTGATGTGCGCCGGAGCACTGGGATGGGCACAGATCAGCCGCGTGGTGTATGGTGCCAGCGACGAGAAAAGGGGGTATACAAAATATGCGCCCGATGCACTGCATCCTAAGACGACAGTTACATCGGGCGTATTGGAAGATGAGTGCCGCGCACTCATGCAGGATTTCTTTCAGAGAAAGAGATAATTATTCAAGTTTCGCAAGCTCAGAAGTTAAAGGAGTTAAAGGAGTTAAAGGAGTTAAAGGAGTTAAGACAACAGTCTTTTTGCGTAGTTTTTTAAGCAGCAAGACATACGTCTTAACTCCTTAACTTCCTTAACTCCTTTAACTTCCTGATATGCGAAAGTTCAGTTAACTATAAACTATTAGCTGCATTTAGAACGGCAGACCAACTGCGAAATGGAAGGCGAAATCGCGGTCTAGTTTCGGGTGGATAATCGCCCAATGCTCTTCCTGCGTTCCGTAAGCTGGATTGATTGCCTTCATACCCATATCCAGACGGAGAATGAAGTAATCGAAATTCAACCTGAGACCTAAGCCATAGGCTACAGCTATCTGTTTGTAGAATTCATCTATCTTGAACTGACCGCCAGGCTGATCCTGATAATTGCGAAGTGTCCAGATATTACCGGCATCGATAAACGCTGCACCCTCAAACTTCCAGAAGAGCGAAGTGCGGTATTCGGCATTCAAGTCGAGCTTCACATCACCCGTCTGGTTGATGAAATCTATTCTTCCGTCAGTTCCCTTAAACTTGCCCGGACCTAATTCTCTTACGCCCCAACCTCTTACCGAGTTGGCACCACCCGAGAAATAACGCTTTTCGAAAGGTAGCACCGTACTGTTGCCGTAAGGATAAGCCACACCGATACCCGCATGCAGCGCCAGAGCATTACGCTTATCAAACTGCATCAGATGGGTATAATCTACATCAAACTTGGCATACTGGGCATAAGCTATATTAAATAATGTACGCTGCCCCTGGCTGTTCACCTTGAAACCGAATGTCTTGGAAACACCACTCAGCAGATTGCCCGAACTCTCTACATTCACTCGCACAGCATCTACCCCATCGCTATAACTCAAACCGAAACCCATCTTCATGATAAACAGGTCTTCGTAATTGTAGCGGAGGATGGCATTTCTGTTTTCTGCATTATCGAGATAGTCTCTCTTGAATGTCTCGGATATCCATGGCATATACACATAGTTGAGATCGAGCAGGTCGAAACGCCAAGCCAGGTGATGACGCGGTTCTGTCCAGCGATAACGCCAGGCAGTAGAGAATACGCGGCGATGAAACTCCGGACGGTTCTGAAGATTCCAACTTGCCGACAACTCGCTGTTTGCCGTCTGTCTTCTTCTGAAATTTCTTGAAAGGAAAGGCGCCAAGAAACGAGGGAAAACCAGTTTGCTTTCAACCGAATATTCTGTATAGTTCTGATCCTGATACCCCTCCAGACCGGTAATGGCCTCGTAGGCTCCACGAAGTTCTATGCTCAGCTGCTCACTACCTCTGAAGAGATTTCGGTTGGTATAAGTGAGCGAAGCAGCAGCTCCCAAGTCGCCCGCCGTATTGGTTCCCTCCGGCTGGAAGGCGATGGTAGAAGGCTTGTTGGTACTGATCTGGATATTGCAATCCATCTGCCGGCTGATGCTGTCCCTCTCCATCCCGTTCTCCGTAACCTGGTTGCTGTCAGGAACTTCAGAGAAACTGATGTTGGTATACTTCACCGCCTGCAGACGGGCAAAGTTGTTATAGGTGCGCTGCAAGGCGGCGGCACTGTAGGGACGGCCTTCGCTGAGGGCAGTGGCATTGAGCAAAACCTGATGGCGCAGATGGATTCGGTCGCTGTCATTACTCAGATAGTTGATGTTTCTGATTTCATATCGGGTATGATCAACCTCAGGAGCATTACTGTTAGCCTTATACTTCATCAGGTGTAGCGTCAGGGCGATATCCTTCTGTCCCGCAATCGTATCGGCAGAAAACTGGATAAAATCTTTATGAAAGCGGAAATAGCCATCATTGGTCAGAAGGCTGGAGATACGCCTGCGTTCATTATCCAATGTTTCTACCGTAAATCTCATTCCCGGCTTAATCTGCTGATTATCGGGGTTATCGAGATGCAGAAGTTGCTGGATATGTTCATCTTCCACCTCATATTTCACCTTACCTATCATAAAAGGTTCTCCGGGATGCAACAGATAGGTAGCATCCAGTTTCTTTCCTTTCTTGGTAGTATAGAGCGACACCCCGGCATGCATGAAGCCCTGGTTCTGCATGGCGGTAAGCAGATCCTGACAGGAGAGCCGCGCCTGCAAAGTATCGTAGATGACAGGCTTCTTGCTGAAAGGATTCTTGAAGAGCGAGAAGAGTTTCGGCTTCTCTTTCTGGCGCACATACTGCTTGAGCGCCCCGGCATTATACCCTGCCGAGTCGCTCTTCACTTCTACCTTATTTAATATATACTCCCCTTCCGGCACCATTTTGCTCGAAGAACAAGATGCTATGAGCAGCGGCAAGGCAAGTAATGAAATCGTTTCTTTTTTCAAAATATCTATCGTTTTTGATATGCAAAGATAATGCAAAACAAATTAAATACAAAATATTTAGCACTTTTTATTTTGAAATGTCTATATTTTATGTTACCTTTGCACACATATAGACAAAAAATAAATGATTAGCAAGAATAAAATAAAGTACATACGTTCGCTCGAACTGAAGAAGAACAGAAATAAAGAAGGAAAGTTCGTGGCAGAAGGTTTCAAGGTGGTAGACGATCTGCTCGCTCTGCAACCTGCCGACCTGATTGTGGCTACCGGCGAATGGCTCCGGGGCAAACACTTCGGGGCTGAAACCGAAGTGATAGAGGTTACTGATGAAGAACTGAAGAAAGTGAGTTTTCTGCAACATCCGCAACAGGTGCTTGCCGTATTCAAACAGGCAACATCAGGAGATTACTCTATTAATACCAGCGAACTGAGTCTGGCGCTCGACGGCGTTCAGGACCCGGGCAATCTGGGCACCATCATCCGCATCGCCGACTGGTTTGGCATCACCCATATCTACTGCAGTCAGGATACTGCCGACGTATACAATCCGAAGGTGGTGCAGGCCACGATGGGCAGCATAGCAAGAGTGAAGGTAGAATATGGTGACCTGCTGGGACTGGTAGAATCACTTCCTGCCGACGTTCCCGTTTACGGCACCCTGCTCGATGGCGACAACATCTATCAGCAAAAGCTCGAAAACCGTGGACTTATCGTGATGGGAAACGAAGGAAAAGGCATCTCGCCAGACCTGGCAAAGAAGGTGAATCACAAGCTGCTCATCCCTAACTTTCCGGAAGGTAGAGCTACCGCCGACAGTCTGAATGTGGCTATCGCTACCGCCATTACCTGCTCTGAATTCAGAAGAAACTTTTAAAGGTAAAAGGGTAAAAAAGTAAAAGGGTAAAAAAATACAAAAGCGATAATTAGAAATTAAAACAAGATAGTTATGGAAGTAAATGAATTATTTAAGCATCGCAGTATAACTGCCTGCATGAGAGCATCATACGATACCATAACAAGTGACTTCAGATCACTCGTAAAACAGACATGGACTACCCATGTTCCATTTGCAGTATTGCTGGCTATCGTACTCTATTTCCTCCTCCCCAACAAACCGCTTCACGATTGGGGAGCCGTGAATCCGATGGCTTCGTTCATTCTGCAAACCATCATTTACGGAGCCACTATCGTAATGGCTATCGTATCATTCTGGCATCTCCTGCCAAGAAAGCAACTGTGTCCTAAGGGCGAAAAGCGCAAAATAGGAAAATCCCTCCTCCGCATTCTCCGCCACTTCGGAGGTTTCTTTCTGACCAGTTTTCTCGGCATGATTATCGTAGGCATCGCTACCTTTATCGCAGCCCTGCCTTCCATCATCCTCATCATCGCACAGTTCTATTCACAGCTCGGTGCACTTGATGGCGACCCGCTCGGTGTGCCGGGTTATTTCACCCCACTCCTCTTCCTGGTGTTCACCATCACCTTCCTGCTCATCATCTACTCCCTGAGCTGGCTTGGCATTTCACTTGCCTATCAATTCGGCTCTTACAAGGTGCAAGACGAAGAGAAACAGAGAATGAAGGAAAGCCAGAAAATGGCAACTACAGAGATAGAAAAATATTAATCGTATTAACATAATATATAAGAGACATGAAACAGACAAGATTACTCTTCATCGACCGCGATGGAACTCTGATTCAGGAACCAGAGGATGAGCAAATTGACAGCTTCGAGAAGCTGGTATTCACCAAGGGCGTGTTCCGCAACCTCGCCTTCATTGCCCAACACACCGACTACGAGCTGGTGATGGTGAGCAACCAGGACGGACTGGGCACCGACTCCTTCCCGGAGGACACCTTCTGGCCAGTACACAACTTCATCATCCAGACCCTGGAGAGCGAGGGCATCCACTTCGCCAAGCAGCACATCGACCGCCACTTCCCTGAAGATAACTCGCCGATGCGCAAGCCAGGAACAGGCATGCTGACCGAATACATCGATAACCCTGCCTACGATATGGCAAACAGTTATGTAATCGGCGACCGTGAAACCGATGCCCAGCTTGCAGAAAACCTGGGTTGCAAGAGTCTGATTCTCGGAAAAAACGGCATGGACTGGGATAAGATTGCCGAGATTCTCTTTGCCGGCGACCGCATCGCAGAAGTGAAGCGCACCACCAAGGAGACGGATATCTACATCAAGGTAAATCTCGATGGTTCAGGCAAATGCGACATCTCTACCGGTCTCGGTTTCTTCGACCACATGCTGGAACAGATAGGCAAGCACGGCATGATGGACCTCACCATCCATACCAAGGGCGACCTTTATGTGGATGAGCATCATACCATTGAGGATACGGGTATTGCACTGGGCGAATGCCTGCTGCAGGCTTTAGGTGACAAGCGCGGAATTGAAAGATACGGCTACAGTCTGCCAATGGATGATTGTCTCTGTCAGGTAGCATTGGATTTCGGTGGCCGTCCATGGCTGATTTGGGATGCCGAGTTCCACAGAGAGAAGGTAGGTGAAATGCCAACCGAGATGTTCAAGCATTTCTTCAAGAGTCTGAGTGATGCAGCAAAGATGAACCTCAACATCAAGGCTGAAGGCGAAAATGAGCATCACAAGATAGAAGGCATCTTCAAGGCGCTTGCCCGTTCGCTGAAAATGGCGGTAAAGAGAGACATCTACCACTTCGAGCTTCCTAGCTCTAAGGGAATGCTGTAAGAAGTTTATAGTTAAGAGTTTATAGTTTATAGATGACTGTTGCTATAAACTATAAACTCTTAACTATAAACTATTATTAGAACTTTGTCATGAACTCCACAACAATCTTATCCTTTTCTGAAACTTTAGCTATACCACCTTTACGATAGAAATATTTCTCGTAGTTGATACGGATATCAGAGATGAATGGCTTGGCAAGGCTCAGGGTTACACCGCCCGTAACACGATGACGCTTGTAATCATTAATCTTCAATGCACCCAGTTCTGTATCAGAACCGCCATATCGGGTACCATCACTGTGGTCGCTCATGAAATCATATCTTGCCAAAGGAGAAACCTTCCTGATGAGGCTCTTAGGATTAGCCACCGGAATGTCATAGCAAACAAAACCATCGAAAGCATGAACATCGTGGAAAGCATCCTTGCTGTAATGCTTGTAAAGATACTCAGCCTCAGCAATGAAACCACCCTTGTGGAAGGTGATACCGCCATCATACATCGTTACCGTAACATCAGATGGCTTGATCTTCTGGGTACTCAACACCAGATTCACATTCGGAAAGAGGAACTGAGCCTTGGCAGAATAGTTAACGCCCTTGGTCCAGTAATCCTTCTGGTTGGTCAAGCCCGAACCGTTAAAGATACCGGCATTCACCACGATTGGGAAACCTACATTCCAGGTGTATCCGATTTCGGCACCCACGTCGCGCACGTTGCCCACCTGCTTGGCGATGAACGAGCGGTTGGCGAAGTACTGCTGATGAGGAGAACGGTGAGCATCAATAGTGAATGGCACGCGTTCCTGACCGATGGTAAGCTGCAGAGTCTTCCAAGGCTTGATACGGGTATAAGCATCGAGCATCTTGATCTTACCCTCATCACAGAGATCAATCTCAGCCTTATAACTAACCTCCTTTGTTACATTTCCTGCTACATTGATACGGGCCGTACGCACCTCAAATCGTCCCTCCCCTTCTTCGGTTTGGTATTCATACTTAGAACGGATGGTTCCACCTATCTTCATTGTCTTTACGAATTCAGGCACATCGTTTCCAAGAGAACTCTTTTCTGAGTTTTGGGCATTCATTCCCATCGACACCATAGCGAGTGCTATCAACAGATACGTTTTCTTCTTCATTTTTACCTTATTATATATATATACCTTAATTGATTGTTACCAACAAGAAAGCAATCCCGTTATGAATCGAAATCCTACAAGATGCCTTTCTATTTCTTTTCGGCTGCAAAGATAAGGATAAAATGTTTCTTTCACAAAACATAAGTATTAAAAATGTGTTACATTGCCTGTTTATAAAGCGTGCAATATGATTGTAACGCCCGTAATATCGATGTAACATCATCGTCATAAACATGTAACCATCTTTTCGCTCTAGTTTAAAAATATCGCCGTACCTTTGCAACCGAAAAGAAATACAATTAACATATATGATTATATGAAGGAAAATAAAAAAGCGATTTTGGAGATTCTCAAGAAGAAGTCCAAGAAAGACGGTAAGTTTGAAAACTTGGTTCTCAACCTCGCCTTACAGAAGATTGACAGCGATAACTTTGAGTTTGACAGCGGGGCAGTCTATACCGCCGACAAGAAGCGCTTGGTTTACTACATGAACCATGATGCTAGTTTTACGATTCCTGAGGGAGTAGAGATTATCGGAGAGATGGCTTTCCGTGGCAAGAAACAACTGTCTCATGTCATCATCCCTAGTACGGTGAAGGAGATTGAACATGATGCATTCTATGATTGTGATGAATTGGATAACATTTATATACCTGCCAGCGTAAAAGCTATCAAAGCATACGCTTTCGCTGAATGCGACAAACTGAAGAAGATTACTTTCGCAGGAACTCCAGACAAGTTGAGCCGTCATATTTTCGATGACTGCGGCCTATTGCACGACATCATCGTTCCTGCCGGCAGCAGCAAGTTCTTCCGTAAAGAGCTTCACTTCATCGACGGAGATACTGATTTCCTCGTTTTGGAAGTACCAGACAAAGACTCTAAAGAACCTTCTAAGAACAAGAAGGACGAGAAAGCTTCTGAAAAGAAAGCTAACGCAGAGAAGAAAGAAAAGACTTCTGAAAAGAAAGCTAACTTAGAGAAGAAGAAAACTGCTCCAGAAAAGAAAGTAGAAAAAAAGAGTCTACAAAAATAAAATAACCCACAAACTTTCGGATGTGGTTCAAGAACGGGCTGAAAGCCCAAAAGCCCCTAGTCCAGGGCGTATGGACAGACATCAAAAAGTAATGTAACTCTATAATTAGCAAACGATTATGACCAAAGAAGAATTACTCAAAAAAGCATACGTAGAACGCGATATCAGTTGGATGTACTTCAACCATCGCATTCTGCAGGAAGCAGAGAAAGAGTACGTCCCATTGTTGGAGCGTCTCTCTTTCCTCGGTATTTATTCCAATAACCTTGACGAGTTCTTCCGTGTCCGCGTGGCATCACTCAACCGCATGCTCGACCAGAAGCTCGACAAGGATACCGAACAGCAAATTAAGAAATCACTTAAAACAATAAATAAACTCAATGAATATTATTCGAAAGAATACACTGAAGCGGTGGATATGGTTTTCCGAGAACTTGAAGTACACAAGGTTCGCCTGCTCACCGAAGACCAGCTCAACGACGAGCAGAAGGATTTCCTCACGCAGTTCTTCTACGACAAGCTCAATGGTTCTGTCAACCCTATCTGGCTCAACGAGATAGACGACCTCTCTACCCTGGAGGACAACCGCATTTACCTTGCCGTAGAAAAGGCTGAGAATGACAAGAAGAAGAAATATGCCGTAGTAAAGGTACCGGATAGAGTTTACGGACGCTGGGTGAAGGTACCGGCAAGCGAGGGTTTCGACAACATCATGTATCTCGATGATGTAATCAGATACTGTCTGCCTCTGGTATTCCTCGGTTTCAAGGAGAGCACCTACCGTGCCTTCAGTTTCAAGTTTACCAAGGATGCCGAAATGGAGATGGACAATGATGCCGACTTCGGAACCATGGAGAAGATTGCACAGGGTGTAAACAGCCGTAAGAAGGGTGAAGCCGTGCGCGTAATCTACGACCAGGAGATGCCGAAGGAACTTCAGAAGAAACTGCGTGAGCGATTGAACACCAAGGAGTTGGATGCTTCATTGGCTGGCGGTAGATACCAGAACCACAAGGACCTAATGTCGTTCCCAGATTGCGAACACAAGGAACTGAAGTACGAAAAATGGGCTCCTATCATGAAACCGGAATTCCTTTCCAACGAGAGCATCCTCGACCAGATTCGTGAGAAAGACCGCTTCATCCACGTACCATATCATAGCTTCAACGGCTACATCCGTGTACTCCGAGAGGCTGCTACCAAGCCAGAGGTAAAGGCAATCAAGACCACCCTCTATCGTCTGGCCAAGGATTCAAAGGTAGTGAAGGCACTCATCACCGCTGCCCGCAACGGCAAGAAGGTAACAGCCGTAGTAGAACTTCTGGCACGTTTCGACGAGGAGAGCAACATCAAGTGGAGCAAGCGCATGCAGGAAGAAGGCGTAAACGTAATCTTCGGTGTAGAAGGACTGAAGATTCACTCCAAGCTGCTCTATATCGAATCAAAGAAGGGCAACATCGCCTGCGTGGGAACCGGAAACTTCCACGAGGGCAACGCCAAGATCTATACCGACTATCTGATGATGACCGCCCGTCCTAAGTTGGTAAACGAGGTGGCTAAGGTATTCGATTTCATCGACCGTCCATTCTCACCATTCCGCTTCAACGAGCTCCTCGTCTCTCCAAACTCCATGAAGAGCCGCATCCTGCGCATGCTCGACACCGAAATCAAGAATGCCAACGAGGGCAAGGAGGCTTGGGTGAAGATGAAGATCAACCACATCACCGATACCGATATGGTAACCAAGCTCTATCAGGCTTCGAAGGCTGGCGTGAAGATAGACATCGTGATCCGCGGCAACTGTTCACTGGTGCCAGGCATCGCCAAGCTCAGCGACAACATCCACTGCGTGGGCATCATCGACCGCTATCTGGAGCACAGCCGCATCCTCATCTTTGCCAACGGAGGCAAGCCAAGATACTTCATCGGTTCAGCCGACTGGATGCCAAGAAACCTCATCAACCGCATCGAGGTGCTCACCCCGGTATATGATGAGGATATGCAGGCAGACCTGCTCCGCACCATCTCATACGGTATGAGAGATACGATGAACGGCCGTGTAGTAGATGGCAAGGGCGGCAAGGAATTTGTAGAAGGCGAGCCATTCCGCAGTCAGGAAGAACTTTATAAGGCATATAAATAATAAAGCATATAAATAATGATGAATTTAGCATCCATTGATATCGGCTCCAACGGAGCCCGACTCCTCATCAAGCGCTTCGATCCCGAGGCAATCCGAGAGGAAGACCGCATCAAGAAACTCATGTTCATCCGCATCCCATTGCGATTGGGTAAGGATGTATTCACCCTGGGAAAGGTTTCCAAGGAGCGTGAGAAGATGATGCTCCACATGATGAAGGGCTTCAAGCAATTCATGAAACTCAATGACGTAGAGGCATTTCGCGCCTGTGCCACTTCAGCCATGCGCGATGCCGAGAACGGCAAGAAGGTGCTCAAGAAAATAGAGAAGCAAACCGGCATCAAACTCGAAATCATCAAGGGGCAGGAGGAGGCACAGCTCCTCTACAACAACCTGGTAGAGAAAACAGACTCCAACGAGGGCAGCTTTGCCTACATTGATGTAGGCGGTGGTTCCACGGAGGTAAGTATCATCCACGATGGTGTTCTCGCCGAGAGCTATTCCTACAACATGGGTACTCTGAGAATGCTGAGCGGCAAGGTGACTGCCGAAACCGAAAAACTCTTCAAGGAGAACCTGACGAGATATGCCGAGCAATACGGCGACATCAAGATCATCGGTTCGGGTGGCAACATCAACAAGTTGAACAAGCTGGCACGCCACAGCAAGCAGGATGCCAAGAACCTGACGCTTGCCGAGCTGAAGCGTCTCTACTCGATGATGCAGCCCCTGAGCATCGAGGAGCGCGAGATTTCCTTCTCTCTGAAGGAAGACCGTGCCGACGTCATCATTCCTGCCGCTGAGATCTTCCTCAAGGCATGCGAATACCTGAAGTGTGAAAGCATCATGGTGCCCAACATCTCGCTCGCCGACTCCATCGTGGATGGACTCTATGAGAAGATGATGGCAAAAACAGAGGAATAAACCACTTCATCCACAAATAAAATAAAAGATATGTCTATATCTCAATTTTTTATGCTATCTTTGCACAGAAATGTGCGAAGGTAGCATTTTTTTGTTTACCTTTCGCCTCTTCTTGCATCATACACATAAAAAGGAAAGAAATGAAGAAACTAGAAGATATAACCTATCGCCACGAGCTGATAGAGCGCTACCTCGATGCTGATACCAGCGTGGAGGAAGAACAGGCATTGGCTGATTTCTATCGCCATTGCGAGGATAAGGATTTAACGGATGAGGATCTCGACATCAGAAACCTGATGCTGGGAATGGAGAACTATACTCCGAATATTCATCAGGTGGAAGAAGCTGATGGACAGCCACAAATGAAAGAGATGCCATTTGGAATCTCTAAGACGCACGAAACAAGATGGGTACGCCTCTCTGCGATACTTCTCGCTACGGCGATGCTGGCAGGCCTCATTTTCCTGCTCTTCCCTATCAAGGATTATTTCTCATCCTCTTCTGAACAACAACCTGGTTTCACCAACCTGATTCCTACAGAGCAGGTGGTTCGCTCGCAGCCATCTTCAGAAGATGGAAACGAGCATCTGAATGCGTACGAAAAGATGGAACGTGCCGACTCCCTCTTTTTGGCTGCAACCCAGGATATCGTGACTCCACAGGAAATGAAGACAAGCAAGATATCCCTTACCAAAAGAAAGAATATCGCAGGAAGAAGTGAGAACCATACAGGGAAGACTGCAGGAAATACAGAAGAGACCTCTTCTGACAACAAGGAGAAAACTTCCGGCAATGCCGGGAAGACTTCATCTGAAGCAGAAAGAAGCATTCATGAAGATTTCAATCAGATTTATGAAGTAGCCTCTGCCGCCCTGCCTTCTGCCGAGCAGCTTACCATCAACCGCCAAGGCGATAACATCGTTATCTCAACCCTGGACAACGACGGCAACATGCAGCATTACACCATCAATATCAAAGAAACACAAGATGGTAGTTATCAGCTACTTCCATTGGCACAGTTAAACGAATGATAAAACATTTCACGCTTATGAAAAAGTATATTTTCACCATTGCATTTGCCCTGCTGGGCATAACCAGCAGTATGGCATCCAAGGCAGATACCCTGCATATCTACAGCATCGACGGCGAGCGCATCCCAAACTTCACCGGCAAGGAACTCATCGGTAAAACCATCAAGAATTACCAGGTAAACACCAACGTCTTGCCGGCACCCAAAAGAGATGTGATAGAGATTCATATCATCACCACTACCACACCTCCTACCCCCAAGCCAGACCCTCACTATCTGATCAAGGGCAAAGAGCAGGAGCTGAGCAAAGAGGAATTCAACAAGATTTCTCCCAGCAAGATCAGAGCCATCGAGATCTTGAAAGAGGGCACCAAAGCCATTCAGGAAAGAGGTCTGAAAGAGGATGGCAGAAGCTACATCATCGTTACTCTGGAGAAATAACAGACAAAACGTATCCCTTTTTCTTCAGCGACTCAATCTTAACGGTCGCATCATGCTGAAGAGCATGACGGAGATACGTCATCTGCACATTCACAGCCAGGGAGTTGGCATAGCTCACGGTACCCCACACCGCCTCCTGTATCATCTCCTTGCTTACTACATTGCCGATATTCTTCGCCAGCAGACGGAGGATGTCGGCTTGTCGGCTGGTGATGAGCACACGAGAGGAACGGGTGCGAAGCTCATTGTTATTATAGCAGAAGGTGGTTTCACCGAAATGATACACCTCCTCTTCTATCGTCTCACTCTCATTCATGGAGAACCGCTCCTCTATTCTTGCCAGCAACTCTTCCGGATAGAAGGGTTTGGCAAGATAATCGTTTGCCTTCAGGGAGAAACCTTTCAGTCGATCATTCTTCTCCGTACGGTCGGTGAGAAAGAAGATAAGTACCTTCGGGTCGATGGTTCTGATGCGCTCAGCCACCTCATAGCCATCCATCTCCGGCATATTGATGTCGAGCAATACCAGGTCGGGCTTCACCTCCGGGAACTGCTCCCATGCCTTCTTGCCATTGCCGGCATAAGTCACATCGTAGCCATGCTGCTGCAGGAAACTCTTCAGCAACATGGAATACTTCAAGTCATCGTCTGCAAATAATATCTTGATCATTTTTTCTGTTCTTTATAGCGTTAAACCGGATGCATCAGGAGTGCTGCGGGATGACGATCGAAATCCTGGTTCCCTTGCCCACTTCGCTCTGCATCATTTTTCTGCCCCCATGGGCCTTCACAATCATATCAACAAAACTCAAACCCAAGCCGATGCCCGGCTGCATCATATCCGGGTAAGCATTGCTGCGATAGAACTTCGTCCAGACTCTCTGCTGCTCATCGGACGAGATGCCGATGCCATTATCAGATACAGAAATCATGACTTCCTCCTTCTCGGTATCTCGGCAGGCAACATGGATATTGACAATATCGCCGGAATACTTCACCGAGTTCTCCATCAGATTGCTGACCACATTCAGAAGCTGGTCTCTATCTCCCATCATCCGGTTGGAAGTGCGCTGGTAATCGAGCGAAACATTCACCTCCTTCTGTCTGTTCTTTCGATACACAGCCACCAGATTCTGCAAGGCGGCATGGATATCGAAAGAAGTTATCTGGAGTGGGATATGTTCCTCTGCCCTGATTACTTCCCGGAGTTTGGCGAGATAGGCGGTCAGGTTATCGCTCTCCTCTCTAACCGTCTCCATGATGAGGGCATTCTCATCCTTCTCATCTGTCTTTTGGGCAGAGAATACAGATACACACATCTTCAGCGTCTGCACGGGGCGTTTCAGCTCGTGAATCATCGTATGCACAAAGTCGCTTCGCATCTTATCCACCTTCTTCTGCAGGAGCATCACCTTGATGAGATAAGCTATGCTCAGAAGAAGCATGATGGTAACCAGCAGACTTCCTATCATCTGCCACATCATTCCCTTCAGGATGGGCAGCATCGGCACCTGCATCCTCATCTGCATCGACTGATACTGGATAGGATTGAAAGGCACTTGCACCAGCATTTCGTGATGAAACAAGGTAGGAGACTCTACGATTCTTGTCTGCCAAAGGCGATGCTTTCCCCGTCTTCATCTCTGCCCCGATGAAATCATTGCCCAGTTTCCTACTGACGAAACGATCAAAATGCGCTTTGTCAAAGCGGGTAAGCTGGTAAGTGATGTAAGTGTTCAGGCAATCAAAAGAATTGTTGGAATCCGTCTCACGCAAATCGAAAGTATCTCTCTTCTCCATCACGTTACCGAATCCCGGCTTGCGATACACCATTCCACCAATGATTGTATCCGTATCCAGCGGAGAGCAAACCGTAGTACAGGGACCCTTGAAGTCTGAAAAATATGCCGAGACGACATAACCGATATGTGATTTTTCTTTTACCGCCGCTCCGATATTTGTCAGATAGGCAATAATCGCCCGTTCCGCCTTTTCGGCGTTTTTCTTCCCCATCTCTCCCATCGAATAGGTTACGCTATTATAGAGCCAATAGGTCTGCAAGCCTATCAGCAGGAAAGAGGAAAGGATGGCGAGCAGCCAGACTTGTTTGATTCTTCTATTCATATCATTTTTTCTTTTTTCGATGCAAAGGTACGAAGATTTCACTATATATAATAAGGTGAAGCAAGATTATTTTGCCAGCGTAATGTTTCAGTAATGATTATTTGCGATTTTGAGCCCGAAAAGCTGTTCCTTTGCAGATGAAAACAAAAACAAGGAAGAAAATGAAGAAAGAAACAGTTATATGTGCGATGCTAGCCACCGCCACCTGTGCAACAGCACAAAACGGGAAATTCCCGACATCCGGAGTTTCCGCAGACTCAGTACAGACGGAAAAAGATTCAATCAAAGCTGATAAGGAGGCCGAGACAAAAGCTGATAAGGAGGCCGAGATTCAAGCCGTAACCGTAACAGGTCATCGCCCGATGTACAAGATGAGAAACGATGCCTTGGTTACCCGTGTCCGCAATACACCTTTGGCAAAGGAGCCGACGCTGGAAGATGTATTGAAGCACATACCCGGCATGAAACAAACCTCCGATGGAACTCTGGAAGTAAACGGACTGGGAGCACCCACCATCTATCTCAACGACAAAAAGGCTACCTCTGCCGAACTCTCTCATCTCGATGTGAAGCTGATAGATGAAATAGAACTCATTACCACTCCTGGTGCAAAATATGATGCAACGACGGGAGCCGTACTGAGAATCCTGACAAGAAGAACAGACGAGGGTATATTCGGCAAGATGCAGGTGTATGATAAATTGAGCGAGGTGAACACCAACCATGAGGAATTGACCCTGGGTTGGGTAACGAAGAAGATTTCGCTCACAGGATTTTACGGTTATACAGACAACCGATACAATGTGCATCAGCCACAGGAAGCACTCGTAAGAGCCAAAGATGGCGAATATCTCTTCGGAACCGATCGCCATGGCAAGAACAAGGCAAATTACAACGCTACGGAACTCAACTTCGACTGGTTAATCAGCAAGCAGCACGAAGTGGGAATACAATGGGAAGGGCTTTGGCTGAATGGCGGCAGAAGCGAGAAACAGCAGCAGTACTATCGCTATCCTAACCCAGCAGGAGAAGATACAAATAGCGAGATGAAGCTTTCTGATGCGGATGGCGAGATGAAGTATTTTGATGCGGAGAGCCAGCAATGGGGACACCAGCGCAGTCACCACTTCAACCTCTTCCATCTGGCTAAATGGTCGAAGCATTTCTCATCACAGATTTATCTGGACTATGCCAGAAACAAGGATTCTGACAGCCAGCCTATCACGGAGAAAGAAGGTAGCGAGATGCAGGAAACCCTCAACCGTTCCAATTCCAACTACGATATCTATAGTGGAAGATTCGAAGTCAAGCAACTCATCTCTGACAAACATTCCATCAACTATGGTGGCGAATGGAGCCTGATGGAAGGCAAGGGTAGAACCGAAAGTTCTGCCGATATGCTTGGAACTACGGAATACAAAAACCACGATACCAAGACGGCTGCTTACCTGCAATATCAGGGTGAAGCTGGCAGATGGAGCTGGTGGGCAGGCATCCGATACGAGCATCTCACCTCCCGATACACCAATCTGTCGGAGGAATCTCCCGACAATATGGAGCGTCATTACGACCAATGGTTTCCATCGTTCGGTATCACTCTCAACGAACCGTCGTGGCATCACTCGCTCAGCTTCCGAACTACCACCGCCCGACCTTCTTTCAGTCAGCTAAGCGGGAACATCTACTATACCTCGCGCTTTCAGTATCAGATCAGCAATCCGAAGCTGCAGCCTGTCAACACCTATCGTCTTACCTACTCGGTGCAATGGAAAGATTTCATGGGAATGCTGAGATATACCCGTATCGACCACTCCATCATGTACGTGCATGAAGTGCCGGAAGACAAGCCCGTAAGATACGTGAGTACATTCATGAACTTCAACAAGATGCAGAAATACATGGCCTATCTCAACTGGGGTCACGTCTTCGGCTACTGGCGTCCAAATGTCAATGCAAGCATCACTTATCAGTGCTTCTCCGTAAATGATCATGGAGAGCTAATCAGCTATAACGGAGCAACTTGGAATGCATCGTTTGACAATTACTTCACGCTACCAAACGACTATCAGCTGTCGCTCTCCTACAGTTTTGACAACGGAGGACAAGTGGGCAAAACGAAGTTCAGCCCCACTCAGAACTGGAGTCTTGGTGCCAACAAATCGTGGATGGACGGCAGATTACAGGTTGCCTTCAGTGCCAACGACCTCTTCCATCAGCAGCTCTTCAAGGAGCGAACCCACGAGCATGCCGTTGACTTCTCCCAGACTGAGGATTACAAGCTATGGAGCTACAAGTTGACCGTAACCTGGAAATTCAACAAGCGCAAGGGAAGATACAACGGCATGAACAGTGCGAAAGATGAATTGAACCGACTATAGCCGGACAAGACTCTCTTATCTTAATGATCTTTATAATTTCAAGTATCCGGGTTATCCCACACCCAGCAGTTCTACTTCGAATATCAGGGTAGAACCGCCTGGGATGCCCGGCTGCGAGAACTTGCCGTAGCCCATCTCGGCTGGGATGTAAAGTTCCCACTGGTCGCCCACGTGCATCTGCTGCATGGCAACAATCCAGCCATCTATCAGGTCGCTCAACCGCATGGCGAACGGCGTACCGCCACGGCTGGAATCAAACTTCTTGCCGTTGATGGTCCAACCGGTGTAATGGACCGTCACGATGCTGCGTCGGCTAGGCTGTGCTCCCTTCGGGTCACCCTGCTTCAACACCTTATAATAAATACCACGAGGCAGCGCCATAACGCCCTCCTCCTTTGCCTTTTCCTCCAGCCAACGCTTGTTGGCCTCAACATATTCTCTTTTTGCCATAAATCTATTTGATACTTGATATACTATGATTTTTGCGCAAAGTTACAAAAATCTATCGTATCTGCAAAAGAAAAAGGGGAACTTTTCTTCTTTTATCAAAGAAAAGCAGTACCTTTGCACCCTAATCAACCAAAAATACGATATGCCACAATCACTACATATTGCAATTATTGGTGGGGGTGCCGCAGGATTCTTTGCGGCGATAGAGGCCAAGCGCAACTTCCCTCACGCCGACATCACGATTTTCGAAAAGAATTCGAAGGTTCTCGCCAAGGTGGAAATCACGGGAGGAGGAAGATGCAATCTTACCAATTCCTTTGACGAGATTTCCGACCTGAAACAGGCGTACCCTCGCGGACATAAACTGATGAAGCGACTCTTCAAGAGATTCGACTACCTGCATGCCTTCGACTGGTTTGAGGAGAACGGCGTGCCACTGGTTACACAGGAAGACCAGTGCGTGTTTCCGCAATCGCAGGATTCGCAAAGCATCATCAACTGCCTGGTGAATACCGCCAAGCGACTGGGCGTGAAGATACAATGCAACCACCAGCTCACCGCCATCACCGAACTGGAGGATGAGCGCCTGCTCCTGGATTTCAAGATTTCAAAAGAAAAGGGAAATCTATCGGGTGCATCTTCTGCCTCTCATCCCGTTTCCGAAATCAAGCAGATTGCCTTCCACCGGGTAGCCATCACCATGGGCGGTCATCCGAAGATAGAGAGCTTCAAGCATCTCTCAGACCTGGGGCATGCGATAGAGCAACCTATCCCATCGCTCTTCACCTTCAACATCGCCGACAAGGCTTTCAAGAATCTGATGGGCACGGTGGTTGAGCCGGTATATACCAGCATTCCGGGCACTAAACTGAAGGCTGAGGGTCCACTTCTCATCACCCATTGGGGCATGAGCGGTCCTGCCGTGCTGAAGCTCTCATCACATGCAGCCCGCTATCTGCACGAGAACAACTATCAGATCAAAATTTCCGTGAACTGGGTACACGAGAGCAACCGCTCGCTGGTGGAAGAGAACATCCAGGGTATCATCATCGCCAACCCACAGAAGCAGCTGGCAAGCATCCGCCCTTACAATCTCCCATCCCGCCTCTGGCTCTTCCTGATTCAGAAGATAGGATATGCACCAGAAAAGAAATGGAGCGAAATGGGAAAGAAGGGTTGCAACCTGCTGATAGAAGCCCTCACCAACGACCTCTATCAGGTAAACGGCAAGGGAGCCTTCAAGGAGGAGTTTGTTACCTGCGGCGGCATCAGCCTCAACAACATCGACCTGCATACCCTGGAGAGCAAGGTGTGCCCTCACCTCTTCTTTGCCGGCGAAGTGCTCGACATCGATGCCATCACCGGCGGCTTCAATCTGCAGGCCGCCTGGACCACGGGATATGTGGTGGGACAACACATAGGAGAATAAATAAAACTTTTCTCCCAAAAAACTTGCCATATCAAATAATTATTGTACTTTTGCAGTAAGATTAAAAAAAAAGAAAGATTATGGCAACAAAACTATATCCTTTAGGCATACAGACTTTCGAACGAATTCGAGAAGAAGACAAACTGTATATCGACAAGACGGAATACATCTACCGCATGGCTCACACCAACGGTAAATATTTCTTCTTGAGCCGACCACGCCGTTTCGGAAAGTCGTTATTGGTCTCCACCTTCAAAAACTATTTTGAGGGAAATAGAGACTTGTTCAAAGGACTTGCCATCGAAAAGCTGGAGAAGGAATGGACAGAATATCCAGTGCTGCATTTTGACCTAAGCGGAGGCAAGCACATGGAAAAGGACCAACTGGAGAGATACCTCGGTTTCATCCTGGAAATGGAAGAGAAAAAATGGGGTATCACCCAACCGCAGATTGATGCCAACAACAGACTGACAGAACTCATCTATACGGCATACGAGAAAACAAGGAAACAGGTGGTTGTACTCATCGACGAATATGATGCGCCCATGCTTGACGTGGCACACGAACAGGAGCAACTGGATACTCTGCGAAACATCATGCGCAACTTCTTCAGTCCTCTGAAATTCTGCGAAGCAAAACTCCGTTTCGTCTTCCTTACCGGCATCACCAAGTTCTCGCAGGTAAGCATCTTCAGCGAATTGAACAATATCACCCTCATCTCTATGGACAAAGATTATGCAGGCATCTGCGGCATCACCCAGGAAGAACTGCTTACCCAAATGCAGGAAGATATTGATATGCTTGCGAAATCACAGGATTTGACAAGAGAGGCAACCATCGCCAAACTGAAGGAACACTACGATGGCTATCATTTTGCCAAGGTATCACCGGATGTCTTCAATCCTTACAGTCTGCTCAATTGCTTTGCAGAAAAAGAATTCGGCTCCTATTGGTTCTGTTCGGGTACCCCTACCTATCTCATCAATATGCTGAATAAGTTTGAGGTACTGCCCAACGAGATAGCTCCTACAGAAGCACTGGAATCAGCCTTCGATGCCCCGACGGAAAAGATGAAGACTATCACCCCACTGCTCTATCAGAGCGGATACATCACCATCAAGGATTACGACAAGGATACCCAGCTCTATACCCTCGACATCCCGAACAAGGAAATAAGAGTAGGACTGTTTGACAATCTCCTGCCCAACTACGTGGATGGCAAGAGTGCCCAGCAAGGAGGCGTTACCATCGCCAAGATGGCATCCCTTATCCGCAAGCAAGATATGGATGGGGCCCTGCAGCTTCTGCAGGATTACTTCGAAACCATTCCGTATTGCCATGTAACCAATCATGAGGGACATTATCAGCAGATGCTCTACATCATCTTCACCCTGCTCACGGGATTTGTTCTGGATGTGGAAGTACATACACCAAGAGGAAGAGTGGATATGGTTCTGCTTACCCAGACCGACCTCTACCTCATAGAGCTAAAGCTCAACAAGAGTGCCCAGGCTGCCATGCGCCAGATGAATCTGAAGAACTACCACAAGCGCTTTGCCCTCTGTGGCAAACCTATTACCAAGGTAGGCATCAACTTTGACAGCGCAACAGGCAGCATCAAAGATTGGATTATCGAAAAAGCATAACTTTACAGATATCACACTTCAAGATATCTCAATAAAAAAGGAGAAGACTCACAAGAATCTTCTCCTTTTTTATTGAGTTCTTTAGAATGAACTGATATTTTTCGTCCATTCAAATACTATTCTTCCTGCGAAACAAAATCTTTCACGATGCGGGTGTATGCCTCGTGATGGTCGCGATATGCCATGGCATGAACGGAGCCTTTAGCGATGAAGATGGCTTTACGGCCCGTCTTTGCCTCATAAAGCGGATGAAGCATGGCGTAGGGCACGAAGGCATCCTTATCGCCATGGATAAAGAGCATCGGTTTGGTGCTCTTGCGAACCTGTTCTATCTGCTGCGCCTCGGCAAAAGACCATCCGTAGCGATGCTGGCAAAGGGCAGAAGTGGTGTTCATCAGCGGGAAGGAAGGCAAGCCAAACTGGTCTTTGAGCTGAGCGGAAAACTCATCCCATACGCTGGTATAGCCGCAATCCTCCACAAAGCACTTCACGTAATCGGGAGTCTTCTCTCCCGATACTGCCATCGTGGTTGCCGCACCCATCGAAATACCGTGAATCACCTGACGGGTATTCTTCACTCTTCGTTCTTCATTCTTCACTCTTCGTCCTTCACCCTTCACTTTAAAAATCTCATTGGCGATTTCCGACCATCTGATCACATCCCATCTATCCTTCCATCCCATCTGGATATGGTCGCCCTCACTCTCTCCATGTCCATACAGATCAGGCAGGAGTACATTATACCCCATATCGTGATTATAGAGATAGGCGATGTGCAGCATTCCCTCGGAGCGCACCTGATAGCCATGCACCACCACGGCAGTCTTTTCCGTAGTTTTCGGTGCATAGAGATAGATGGCATGGGCCTTGTAGCCCGATGGCATCGTGACAAAGGTATCCTTCACGCAATGGTGCTGATACACAGAGTCCATCCAGCCAATCATCCAAGGGCACTCGTTCTTCATTCTGTTCTTCCAATGCTCAGCCGTCATTCTCTCCTCCTTCGGATAGTTGAGCGAATAATTGAGCATATAGTTGCTGGCACCATACAGTCCCAGCATCACGAGCACCACTAAGCCCAGAGCCGAAGCGATGCCTATCTTTCCCATCTTTTTCTGTTTCATCTTCATTCTTTTTGCTATTAAAAATATCTATTATAGAGTTTCCGCTGCAAAATTAAGGAAAAAGATGGAAATGGCAAAGAAACGGAGGAAAAAATCCTGTTAAATTGAAGCTATAATCTGCTCTTTTCTGCATTACCAGCACCCGTACCCTTATACTTGCTCTTGGTGGCATTGAAGTTATAAGTTACATTGACCAAGAACATGCGGGTATTATCTATACCGGTTCTGGTGAAGTGCGCATACGAATTATTATATTTCCAACTCTCGTTCTGACCATGAAGCAAATCCTCTGCTTCCAATCTCACAACCAGCCGGTTGTTCAGGAACGACTTGGAAATAGACGCATCCAGAGAATTCCATGCATAGTTGATACCCAATTCGCTATAATTACGCGACTGGTAAGCGTATTCCAATCTAGCCTTCCAATGATGTGGCAATACCCAGGTATTTTCCAAATCCAGATAGAGAGAAGGACGATTGGCATTATAGTCGCTGACGTATTTGCTGGCATCAAAGAACTGATTGACCAGACCTACCGTATAGTCAAGATGCCATAAGCCTATCACCGGAGTAGCCTCAAGATAGAACTTCAGGTTCTGAATCTTATCTACATTCTCATAATATGACAGGGCTATATCCTTATTGCCCTGGAATGGCTTCATCATATATACCGAGGCATTCTTGTTGTAGATATATTCAGCAGAGAAACTCAGCCAGGAATATTGCGCATCCCATTCCAGATGATAGGCATCCGTAGGACGCAAGTTCGGATTGCCGCTTTCATAGGAATGACGACTCGTATATCGGGTATAACCGGAAAGACGGAAGTAACTTGGTCGATAGGTCTTCGCCGTGAAACTCAACGAAGAATGCCACTTGCCCTTGTCATATCCCAAGGATACATTAGGAAATACATTATCATACTTTCTGCTCATATCCGGGTTGAGCACTCCTTCGGCATAATAGTCTGATTTTACATGCTCATATCTCACACCGGTATTCAGAGAATAATCTCCCAACGACCATGCAGCCTCAGCAAAGGTGGCAATGTTCTGTTCCTTGATTCTGGAATCATTGGATGCAGCCACACCACCCTCGTTCTGGTTGTTGGTATGACTATCAGAATTTGTGTATTCCAAACCAAAGTCTATGTTCAACTGGTCGGTCAAAGGATAAGAAACAACCAATTTACCAGCAAGCAACTTTCCTTTGGTATGGCTATCTGAACATACTATCTGGTCGCCCAACTCAGAACTGGTTTCTGTGGCTTTCTGTATCTGGTCTTTCGTCCGCCACAACGCAGATGCATTCAGGTCTATACTCCACTTGCCTATCTTACCATTATAATAAAAGTCAGCCTGATGCATAGGAGTCTGCTTGGAATCAGACTCATCGTTGAGATAATTTACATCTCCCTGGTGAACTCCATCCTGAAAGATAGAATAGTTCTGCCTAACAGTAAAATACTTGGTATAGCCAGAACCAAACTTATATTTCAAACCGATGGTATGATTTTCGTTGAATTCATAATTGAAACCCAGATTGGCATCAGGTCCATAATCTCTAGAATCAATGCGCCCTACTGATTTTTGATATATCTGATGCTGATTTCCATTGATATATTCATCCAATCCCAACTTATCATAGAAATACGAATCTGACCACATCAATCCACCGAATATATCCAGTCCACCCACACGGTAATTGAGATTAGCCTGCTCTTGCCAGGCATTCTTCATGGCAAAACCATATTTTGCCTGGAAATTACCACTCCATCCATAACCTTGCTTCTTGACCGTAGTAATACGAATCACCGAATTGACCTGGGCATCATACTGCGCACCAGGAGTCGTGATAACCGTCACGTTCTTCACATCCTTTGAAGATATGGTTTGCAATTCATTTTTGTCGGTCAGCTTTCTGCCATTGACATAAATCTCCGGTGTGCCTTTTCCAAACACCGAACAGTTTCCATCCTTATCCACACGCACTCTTGGAACCTGCTTCAACAAGTCGGCAACCATACCCGCATCACTCAGTATCGTACCCTGCACCTGGGTCTGGAATCCCTCGCGAGTCAGTTTTGTCTTGGGGCGAACCGCCTTCACAATCACCTTCTGCAGGTTCATCGTTGCCTCCTTCAGAGTAATTGAACCAATCTTACCTGTATTATATGTATTGCTTGTCGTATTATAGCCCACGCAACTTACTCTTACTATCACCTTTCTGGCTCCACAGGGAATCACGAACTGGCCGTTCTCATTCGTCACACCGCCATTAATCAATGAAGAGTCACGAACATTCAGCAGGGCTACATTGGCGAAATCTACAGGGCGTTTCTTATTGTCGATGATGCGACCTATCATCTTGGTGGGAATCTTCTGCGTACACTCCACAAAAATGTTCTCGCCATCTATCGTCATCTTCATCGGATAGAAGCCCATAATCTGGCGGATGGCATCCGGAGCTGTTCGCTTCACGATACTTGTGGTAACCGTGAAATCTTCCAGTTCATCATACATAAAGTTGATACGATAATCCTTGGTGCTCTTGGCAAGGATGGTGAGCGCTTCTGACATAGAAGTGTTGCGGAAGCTGCGGGTGATGCGTTGGGCATAAATGGTCTGAAGAGAAAGGCTCATCAAACCTGCCAGCAACATGATATATCTTAATCTTTTCATCTTATTCCACGATTAAAGTTTGACCTTCATGACGAATATTCACTTTCTCGAAATGATTCATCAGTTCGATGATATCATCCAGACTCATGTTCTTCTCCAGTTGCAGGAAGAGACGGATATGGCGAGCCGACTCGTTCTGATAAGTTACCTGGAGATGGAAATGCCCGGCAATAGAAGTAAGGATATTCTGAAGCTCAGCGTTTTCGTAAACCAATGGGAGCTGGGCAAGACTTGCAGAATCTGTCTTTTCTTCTATGTTGGATTTCTGAGGAGTAGAAACCTGCTGGATAGAATCCTTTCGGGATGCCACGAGTTCGGTATTGTTCTTATCTGATGCCTGATGAGAACGGGTTACCAGATGAATGGCAGCAAAGGTGATGCCGGAGACGACAAGGACGGCTGCAACGGCAGCCACCTTTCTCATCGGACTCCAGAGAGGAAACAACTTGGCAGTTTGCTGGGTTTCTGCATTCTGATTCATCTCATCTTTCAGCTTCTCCCATTCTGCATCAATCGAAGGCATCTTCATCTCTTCCTTCGACTTGGCGAAATCCAAAGACTGTCGGGTCTCTACCAACTGCTGATAGAGTTCATTCACTTCCTCATCGCCCAGAAGTTCATCCTTCTGGGTTTCGGAATACTTTTCGGGATGCTCCAGGAGATCGAGGAGCATATCCCATTTCTGAGAATCCATCTTCTGAGGATTTATGTCAGATAATTCATGTTTCATTTTCTTTCCTTTCTTCATTTTAGGGTTATTGTTTTCCTTTCAACTTTTCTCTGAGCGTTCGCAAACCTTTTACGATATGCTTGTTCACTGCCGAGACGCTGATGCCCAGCTCCTCCGCCGTATCCTTATACGACATTCCTTCCCGATAGCACAATCGGATGACGGAAGCAGTCTGGTCGGTCAGGTCATGGTCGATGCAATCCACCGCAGCCTGCCATCGCTCTTCCAGACGAGAAGGTTCTTCCTCCGTCAATTTCTCTTCCGAGAGAGGGAGAAGCCGTTTCAGTCGTTCATCTCTCTTCTTTCTGGCTATAAGATTGATGCAGGCATTCTTCACGCTCCGCATCAGGTAAGCCCGGTCTGGAACCAGCTGTTTATCCCACAATCTGGAGAACACATCACTCACCACATCCCTCGCCTCCTCATTATCATGGAGCAAGGCAAAGGCGAAGCGATACATCTGCTCGTAATGGTCGTGGAACAGCCGTTCCATCCGCTGTTCATTTTCTTCTGTCATCACGTCATTTTCTTCTTGTTTCTATTCTTATATACAAGCTTTCCTGAAATCAATTACCCCTAAAATGAAGAAATCTTCTATTTTTTTCGAAAAACCTATGCAAAGATAATAAAAAGCACCATAAAACCAAGTATTTTGAACTATTATTGCAAGAAAACCCTGCAAAAACTTGGAACATAAAAAATAAAATCGTATATTTGTGGCAAAAATGGAAAGATAATGAAAACGACAAACGATTATATTACCATACTTCGCAAATACCTGAGCACCAAAGCAGATGCTTATGGCATTACAAAGATTGGAATCTTTGGATCTGTGGCTAGAAACGAACAGACCGAAGACAGCGATGTTGATGTTTGTGTGGAAATGAAAAGGCCAGACTTATTTACAATGGTTCACATCAAGGAAGAACTGCAAGAGCTCTTTGGTAAGCCTGTAGATATTGTCCGACTTCGCAATAACATGAATCCGATGCTTTTGAAGCAAATTAAAAGAGATGGAATCTATGCATGACGAAGAACTAATCATCACTACTTTGACATAGATGAATCTATTGTCTTTGATGTAGTCAAAAACAAACTCCCTGGAATGTTAGAAACAATCAATAAGATGATAGAAGAATTATAAGAAACATCGGTCAAGCAAAGAGCAAACCAATATGGTTTTGCCTTCGCTTGACCGATTGTCATATATTCATTGTTTTAAGAGAGTTTCTTTCTGGAAAAAGCTACATGAAGCGATTATAATCTCATAAAGAATCCGTGTAATCTCTCCCGATGTCCTTGAAATTACATGGCGACGCAGGAATATCTGTGTCGTGATGTAGGAAAGATTACGTCGCAATGTGGTAAAGTCTACATCGGGACGTAATTTTTTGGGGTATCTATAAGGTCTCATATCAAATTCTTTTTTGATTTAACATCGAGCTTATATGCACACGAAAAAGTATTTTCATATACATCAGTCTTTCTTTTTTCTGTTACTTATAATCTATACAGTTGAGCCAAGCGAAAAACTAAGCAAAACATAGATTATTTTCGAAAAACCGATGCAAAGGTAATAAAAAACTAGAAAAAAGCTTGCTCTTTCGAATAAAAAGTGTATCTTTGCACCAAGAAACAACATCATTATATTATGGGTAAACGAGCCATCATAGAAGCTTTACGCCATTATTTCAGCACCCAACCCGTACTGAAAGCCTGGCTGTTCGGTTCTTTCTCCAGAGGGGAAGAAACGAAGGATAGCGATGTCGATATTATGGTTTCTTTGGACAAGAGCAAACCTATTGGTTTAAAATTCTTCGGTATGTGGAATGATTTGGAAGAACTCTTAGGTAGAAAAGTTGATTTGGTATCAGAAGGAACCTTACTCCCTTTTGCACAGGAATCAGTAGAACGTGATAAAATCTTAGTTTATGAGAGAACGAAGTAGAGATAAACGGCATGAGGAACTATATCGTTCATGAATATTTTCAAGTTGATAACAACGTTGTTTGGGATGTGATTACAAACGACCTTCCGATATTAGAGCAACAAATAAAGGAGTATCTAACAGAAGAGAAGTAAAAAACATCGGCCAAGCAAAGAGCAAACCAACATGGTTTTGCCTTCGCTTGACCGATTGTCATATATTCATTGTCTATTAAGAGAGTTTCTTCCTAACAAAAACTACAAGCGGCTCTTTTCTTCATTGCCGGCTCCCGTACCCTTATACTTACTGCGCTTGGCATTGAAATTATACGTAACCTGCAAAGAGATGCAACGAGTATAGTTGTAGCAGTCTTTTGTGGTACCCGCTCCAAGTCCATACATTGTCCAACGCTCCTTTGCCGTCTTGAATATGTCATTTGCAGAAAGATAAATGATCCATGTGCGGTTGGCAAACGACTTGTTAAACTGCAGATTGACGCTGTAACCACTCTTCATCATAAGAAATCCATCAGCATGGGTTGTTGAGGCATTAAGTCTGATTGCCACGTTCATGGTTTCTGAAAGAGCGAAATTATTGTTGAGCGAACAAGACAGCAAAGGTTTGCTTAATGCCTTGCTGGCACCATACTTCTTGGTGTCGAAGAACTGCTGGTTGTAATTGAATCCCCACGTAGGACGGAAGATGCCGAACTTTGGCGAAACATTGACTGAAGCATAAAGCAACTGCTTATGGTCGAAATTCAACGACGTGTTATAAGCAAACTCCTTTCCTGGATAGATATACTTGGTCCACTCCATCACATCCTTCAGGTATTTGTAACCTACAGATACATTCAGCCACTTATATAACATCATTGCCTCAACATTGAACACCTTCTCCGGTTGCAAGGTAGGATTTCCACCTTCATAAAGGAAACGGTTGTCAAACTGCATGAAGTTGCCCAACTGCCGATAGCTTGGACGATGTATCTTCTCGTTGACATTAAGTTGCCAATTCCAGTTGCCTTTGTTCCATGATACGCTGAGATTAGGAAAAAAGTTGTTATACTTCCTACTAACATCGTCCTGCTTAACTCCATCAGACAGATAGTCACGGACGATATTCTCGTAACGCACACCAAGTCCTACAGTCCACTTGTTGAGAACCAGTCCGTACTGTGCAAAGCCGGCAATATTCCTTTCATGGATATCCGTCTTTGTGGATGGCACCAACTGCTCTTCATTTAGAAACGTTCCGTGCGAGTCTGTCTTCGACATCTCCGTTCCTACAGACATATTTCCTTTCCACAAAGGAATGTTCACAACCAACTTGCCTGCCCACATATCGCTATTCTGGCGATTGCTTGAGTGTACCTCCTGATTGCCCAACTCCTTGCTGATTTCAAAGCCCTCATCATTACGCCTGTTTTTGACAGCATAATATGTGGCATTAAAATCAACACCTACATGTCCAACCTTTCCCACATAATATATATCAGCCTGATGCAAACTAAGAAAAGGCTTCATAACCTCTTCCTGATCAATGCTGCCATGTGCCATACCATTCAGCAATACATCCTGCCGGCTAACACTATTCGTCCTACCTTTCAACATTCCATAGTAGCGATAAGAGCCACCGATGGAATTGCTATCATTAAGCGAATAGTCGGCTGAGAGTTTTTCCGACAAGAAGCGGTTGTTAGTATCCAAATGAATCAGCTGGTCATTGTAATAATGCTTGTCGGGCAAATAGATATCGGTAATCAAATTATTTTCCTCCCCGTCATGTGTACTCATAGTCCATAAACTATTGGCTATCTCGAATTTCTTGGTCTGATACCGGGCGCTGATAAGCTCGTAATCCGACATCCATTTGTTGTATTTACCAAAAGCATCCGCACGCAAGCTGAACCCATTGGCACGGCGCTCTTTGGTGCGGATACGAATTACCGACTCTACCTCCGCATCATATTCAGCTCCAGGACTTGTAATCACGGAAATCGACTTGATGTTGTCGGGAGTGATGTTTACAATCTCATTATTGTCATTCACACGCTTGTTGTTGACATAAACAATTGGTGTGCCCTTACCAAACACGGATATCTTTTGCCCATTCACAGAGACACGTGGCAACAGGTTCAAGACATCAAAAGTATTTGCCATCTTAGAAAGCAAGGTATGCTCTACGGCAACCTCCACTCCTCCAGGCGACATTTTATACTGAGGTCTGTCACCCTTCACCACAACGCCCTTGATAATCATCGTTTCAGGCTGCAATTTGATGATTCCCATTTCCGGATTGCTGTATATACGGCTGATTGTCTTATAACCAACGTATGTGATACGGGCTAAGACTTTCCGGGAATTACAAGGAATGACAAAACTTCCATTCTCATTGCTCACACCATGTCCTACGATTGTAGAATCTATGGGCGACAACAAGGTTATATTTGCATATTCGGCAGCATTGCCACTCTCATCTATAATACGTCCCTTATAACGAAGGGTTGTCTTCTGCGTACACTCCACCATGATATTATCCTCCACCTGCGTCATCCTGATGGGATAGAATCCTATCAGTTGCATGATGGCATCGGGAACACTCTGGTTCCTGATGCTCTTGGTTACCCTGAAATCCTCCAGTTCATCATACACGAAGTTGATGGTGTACTTATGCTGGCGGGCATTCAAATCCTTCAACGCCGCAGAGAACGACACATTATTATATTGTCGGGTGATGCGCTGGGCATAAGACAGCTGAACCCAAAGCAGCAGGAAGAGAAGAAGAAGTTCTCTGATAAGCTTGCCGCTAACGGGCATTGGTTTCCAAAAATCTCTCATAAATATATCCTCCTATCTTATTTCACCATCAATGTTCCGTCAATATACTCTATCTGTATGCGGTCGAAAGCATTCAAAATCTCCAGGTTCTGCTCCAAAGTCTTCGTCTTGTTCCAGTTGAAGAAGAGACGGATGTGCTGGGCACCGGCATCCACATACTCCACCTTGACATGATAGAAACCGGATAGCTGAGCCAGGATGGTTCCCAATTCGGCATCATCAAACACCACCGGCTTCATATCAAGCGAATCCTTGTTCTCTGCTGTTGCAGCACGAAGACTGTCATTCGTCAGCGCCTGGGTTGTTGCCATCTGTTCTGTCACAGCCTTGTTATCCGCTGTCTGATCAGAAGCCGAGAACCCCAACCAGCCATTGTGAATCGCAGCCAAGGCTACCCCCGAAAGGAAGATAATGCCGACGATGGATGCAGCAATCTTCATCCGGTTGCGATAAGCGTCCTTGGATTTGCCGGCATCTATCGCCATTTTATCCTCGTGATGTGCCTGAACAAATTCCTTCCAAGCCTCATCCACATCCACGTCCTTCGGATTGGCTTTCTTGCCAGCCATTCTCGCCATCGCCAGTTCATGGAAGAACTCCTTCACTTCCTCATCGGCAAGCAGGCGTTCCACCTGCTCGTCGGTATATTTCTCGGGATGCTCCTGCATGTCAAAGAGCATCATCCGCTTTTCTTCTTTACTCATGTTTGTCATTGTCTTGCTCATTTAAATTGTTTCTTAATCCAGTCCATCGCCTTCGAGAGATGGTTGAATACCGTCACCTTGCTCACTCCCACTTCATCAGCCACCTCCTGATAAGATTTCTCCTGAAGATAGCGCAGACGGAAAATGAGTTGCCGGATAGGCGGTTCCAGGTCTTCGATGAGAAGCATCAGTCGGTCGAGCCGTTCATCGGTCTCTTCCGAGAGAATCACGTTGGAATCATCCAGCAGCAGCTTCGCCACCCTTTCCTTCACGCTCTTATGAGCTATCAGGTTGAGACAGCGGTTGCGTACGCTCCGCATCAAGTAACCATCCTCACTCCCAGGCACCAGAACCACATCATCGGCAAGAATCTGGGCGAATACTTCGCTCACCACATCCTTGCTCTCGTCATCATCCGAAAGAATGCATCTGGCCAGATTGTACATCTTCGCGTAATGCTGACGGAATAACTGTTCTATGTCCTTTTTTCTGTTCATATACTATATATACAGTTGAGCCAAGCGAAAAACTAAGCAAAACATCAACTTTTTTATTTTTTTCCTTTAAATCCGAATCGAAATCACCAAGATTCTCCCCGGATTTGAATGCAAAAGTACACAATCTATCGGAGATAGAAGACAAATGGTAAGGATAAATCGATTTTCTGTTGATTTATTTGTTCATTCCAACATTTTTTAGTACTTTTGCCCATCAAATTACGAACAAGTAAATAAGATTGGTATAAAAATAGATATTACCAAGATAAAATAAAGAATAGATTAGATAAAGGAGAATAAGATTATGTCAACGATTATTTATCCATCACCGATATTCGGTCCGGTAAACTCCCGCCGTCTGGGAGTTTCACTGGGCATCAACCTCATGCCATCTGATGGCAAGGTCTGCTCATTCGACTGCGTTTATTGCGAATGCGGATTCAACGCCGACTTCCGTCCTAAGAAGAAGCGCCCTACCCGCGAGGAGGTAAGAGAAGGATTGGAGAAGGTTCTGAAAGAGCGCCACGACAACAACCAGCCTTTGGACGACATCACCTTCGCAGGAAACGGTGAACCTACGGGGCACCCAGACTTCAAGGGAATCGTGGAAGATACGATGGAACTCTGCAAGAAATATTTCCCAGAAGCACAGGTATCCGTACTCAGCAACGCCACCTATATATATAAGGAGGAAGTGAGAGAGGCGCTGATGCTCGTGGATAACAACATCCTGAAACTGGATACCGTGGATATGGATTACATCAAGAAGCTGGACCGCCCTCAGCAGCCTAACTACGATGTGAAGGATGTGATCAAATATCTGAAGATGTTCAAGGGGCACGTCATCATCCAGACCATGTTCCTGAGAGGTGACGGTTTGGACAATACCAGCGAGCATTTCGTAGCTCCTTGGCTGGAGGCAGTGAAAGACATCCAGCCCCAGCAGGTAATGGTTTATACCATCGCCCGTGAAACACCAGACAAGTTGCTGGAAAAGGCACCAAAGGAAGTTCTCGATGCCATTAAGGACCGTGTAGAGGCACTGGGCATCAAGTGTACAGCCAGCTATTAAGAGATAATCAGGATAAGAAAGAAAAGCAAGTAGAAAAAAGAAAGCATGAAAGCGAAAAGTAATATCCTTATTATCAGCGATATGTGTGGTTACGGAAAGGTATCTGCCGCAGTTCAGATGCCTATCCTCTCTTATATGGGACTCGACGTGTTCAATCTGCCCACCATGCTCATCAGCAACACCTTCCCATACGGCAAGTACGCCATTCTGGAATGCACTTCGTATATCGAGGAAGCCTTGCAGAAGTGGAACGAACTGGGCATTCACTTCGATGCCATCACCACGGGTTTCATGGCTTCGGAGCGTCAGGCGAAGCTGGTGGCACGCTATTGCAGAGAACAGGCTGCACTGGGCACCGACATCTATGTGGATCCCGTGATGGGCGATTACGGCAAGCTCTATGGTGGAGCCAGTGAGAGTACCGTGAGATGCATGAAGGAGATGCTGAGCGTATCGCATCTCTGTTTTCCCAACTATACCGAGGCTTGCCTGCTGACGGATTCGGAATACAAGGAAGAGGGAATCTCGGAGAAGGAAGCCTATGAACTGATAGATAAACTGAGAGCCATCGGTTCCCACTCCGTGCTCATCACCTCGTGCATCGTAGAGGGTCAGCATGCCGTTGTAGGTTTCAATCATCTTACAGAAGAATATTTCCTCCTGCCCTACGAAGAAATCCCAGTTCAGTTCCCGGGCACCGGCGACATCTTCTCCAGCATCATCGTGGGCAGACTGAAGGATGGCGATCATCTTCGCCATGCCACCCGCATCGCCATGGATACCCTGCGCAACTGGATAGACATCAACAAGGATGACAAGGACAAGAACCGAGGAATTCCTATAGAAAGACATCTGGGGGACTGTAGATTGCCATTTAGCAAACACAGAAGCAAGGGAATATCAATTAAGTTATAATGGAAAAGAAAGAAACAAATACACTCAGTATATTTCAACGCCCGGTATGGGTAAGCCTGTTCGCCCTTACGGCTGCTATCTCGTGGGGATGGGCTTACCCATTGATAAAAATGGGAATGGAGGAATATCAGATTACAGCAGACATGACCGGAAGCAAAATGCTTTTTGCAGGCATCCGCTTCTTCATCTCCGGCATCATCATCCTTGCCATCGCCAGAAGCTCGCATCGTAAATTCGGATTCAAGAAGAAAGCTGTCCAGAAGGAGAATCATGATGTTCAGAAGAATGGAAGCTTCAGTTTCCTGACGAATACAAATGTATGGTTCCTTCTCCTCTATGCACTCCTCAACACCACCCTTCATTATGCCTTCTTCTATTTCGGACTCTCGCATAATGCAGGAGCACGTTCGGCGATACTCAATTCTATGAGCGTCTTCACGGTGGTTATATTTGCCTGCATCTTCTTCAAGAGCGACAGGATGACGTGGCGAAAGGCATTGGGCTGCATCATCGGATTCCTGGGCATCCTTGCCTTGAACCTTGGCGGAAAGGAAAGCGGAAGTTTCACATTCCTGGGCGATGGTATGATTATCCTCAATGCCCTGTGTGGAGCCAGTGCTTCCCTGCTGACCCGAGGCTTGAGCAAGAGAGTGGATGTTTTCGTAGGAACCGGTTATTCGCTGAGCATCGGTGGAGCCTTGCTGGTGATTCCTGCATTGTTAATGGGTGGCTATCTGCCAGTCATCAGCCTCTGGGGCATCACTATCCTTCTGCTGCTCATTGCCATCTCAACCATCAGTTTCGCTCTCTACAACAAACTATTGAGCTGCAATCCCGTAGGAAAGGTAGCGATATACAATTCGCTCATCCCCGTAGTAGGAGCCATCACCTCCTGTCTCTGTCTGGGCGAAACCTTCTACTGGAAGTATCTGATAGCAGGCGCATTGGCTACTGCCGGAATTTATATCATCAATAAAGGGAAGAAATAAATTCCGGCTGTTGCCCATGCAACCCATATAGAAAGCAAAGCCACCTATTTCAAGATACCCGTTTCGCGCTCCTCATTGTTGATATTCCGCTGTATCTTACGGTATTCCTTTCCCCGATTGATATTCCAGGCAACACCGATACGGAACAAATTACCTCCCGAATTGTCATAACCACGAACCTGCTTGTGGAGCAAGGCGTTGACGATTTCTGCAGAATAGGATTTCGGATGAGCCATAAACGGATTATACATATAGAGCGTAAAATCGAAATCACCTATATGATAACTGGCTGAGGCTGCCAATGAAGGAGGATTATGCCCGATATTCTCTCCCTCCATAAAGTTCCAACCGTTATCAGCATACAGTATCACAGTCCATTTTCCCCAATATCCCTGTAATGTTCCACCATAATTATAAGCGGTATAACAATGACTGTACTCATCGCCCTTATTGAAAAAACGGTAAATACCTGCATTCACAGATAATATAAGGTGATCGGGAATAATGTCAAACCGGGTATCATTCGTAAGATACAACATATTACAATGGGGCTGATTCGTCTGGGAATAAAGAAACTGATCATTTTCCGTGCGGGTGTATTTCGCCAAATCACAATGACGATTGATGCGATAATTCAAGGTAAAATCAGTATTTATCCTTGGTTTACTGAAAGAGAACGCAACCCAGTTCTCATATCTACTGTTAGGCTTAAGCGAAGGATTACCCACAGTCCATTCCATACTGTTCTTTCGAATACGGGTATCCGAAATCATAGCTATCTGCGAAATATGCTGTGATAATTCACTTCCCAAGCGAATCTGAAACGAAGATGTCAAGCAATAAGCCAATGTGAGTTTCGGACGACAAAGCCAAAAACTAAAATCCTCATCTCCCTGTTGATAAGACTGATTACTCAACCCGAAGCCAGCCACATAAGTTAAACGGGATGTTCCTTCCTTGAATTGTCCCAAACTTCCCTTGATTTGTGCAAAACCATAAATACCCAATGAACGGATACCATTCTCGCTAACCACATCACCCAAATACTGATTATCCATATATTTCCAGTTCAAGTTGGTTCCTGCAGAAAAAGTAAAGGGTTTCAACCGGTTTTCATAGATAGCCTCGGCTATGAGCGAATAGGTCTTTCCATCTACCTGATATTGATAGGGTTCGCCCTCACCTTCATAATAGGCTCCTTTGGTGTGGATATAAGTGCCCAAAACATCTGCCGACAAAGACTGATGCTTGCCCAACTGATGATAGAAATACAAATCGAGAGCAGGAGTAAAATCCCTACCCTTGCTGGTTCTGTAAACAGGATACGCAGGCTTTCCAGATTCAGAAAACCACATCTCATTCGATGTATAAGGCTGATTGCTGAAATCCGTGGTAAGCGTTGTCTGGAATACATATAAGGCAGAATCAGCCAGATTATACTTCAACTGCAATGTATTATCATAATTTCGAGTTGCCACATTCATAATTTTTCGAGATATCTGATACTCAGAACCATCATGTAGAAGATACTGAGCATCCTCATTATATTCGGATGCCTTATTATCCACATAAGTCTGCTCATATAAAATATTCAATTGGCTCTTGCCCCTATTGATGGATGCATAGACATCGTTCGAACCGAGCTTGGTAGTTAGCGCATTAGTCAGGTTGAAGCCCAAACTGCCACCCGATGAAGCCCTGCGGGTATGAATATCTATCACGTATGCAATATTCTTTCCATATCTTACGCCAGGACTGTCGATATAATCTACACTCATAATAGAAGCTACATCCAGCATCTGTACGTCATGCATATTGGCGAGAATGCCATTGATACGAATCTGCACTTCTCCCTTATGATCGGTAGCAGAAATGGAACGGCCTGCCTCATCAACCCTAATATGAGGCAAAGCCAACTTTCCTAAAAGCGAAAAACCAGAAAAAGAACGCTGCTTCTGAATATCGCTTGGGAATATCAACTTGCCATCTTCCTTGTTGACTACTCGTGCCGCCTTCACAACAACCTCTTGCAAGGCTATAGAATCATTCGATACCTTCTGGATTTCCTGGGCACGTATTTCTAAACAAGAGATCAATGCCCACAGCATCACCATAGCTGTTAACAATTTACTTTTCTTCATTGTCATCATATACTTATCTAAAACTTGTTTTCAGCTGCAAAGGTATCAAAAAGAGAAGACCGAAGCGAAAAATATGACTGACATGAGTCTGACATTTATCAATTAACGAATATTATATCTAGTTTTATACCATCTTTCATAGAATTTCTGTACTTTTGCATTTGAATCTTTAAACAGTATATCATTTAAACAGAATAGATAATATGAAACTGAAAGCATATCATTCCATCCTCATCTTCGCCATCCTTGTGATGTCTGCGGCATTCTCCAGCGTGAGCAACTACCGCAAGGCACAGTATGCCATTGTACAAGATATGAACAAAGCTTTGGCTCTGACACTTCAGGAAAATAAATATCAATGGATTACGCCTGATACCATCCAGAGCTACCGGTCACATCTCAGCATCGACCTGCTGAAGTCGACAAGTAATCTCTGCTATGTGATGGAAGACAGAAGAAGAGGCAAGAACAATTCCCAGTTGGTAAATAGCGCCAACCTGCTCAGCAGCAAAGAGATGCTTCTCAACGAGCATTCTATCCAAAGTTATGCTAACTGTTCGATGGCAGATGTTTTGAGTATGAGCAACCAGCGGACATCTTTGACGCTTACCCTCATGGCTATGATTTGGGCTATTGCATCGCTATACTATCATCGCAGAAAACAACCCTGGAATCATGAGGCCGATATGTTCGGCACCATGTGCTATTCTCAAGACGAGGATTCCTTCTACAATCAGGAAAGCGGACAAGCCATCAAGTTTACTCCGATGCAGCACCAGCTGATGCAACTCTTCTTCAACAATACGCATCATCAACTCTCCAAACAGGAGATTTGTGATACTCTTTGGCCCAAGAAACCGGATGCCAGCGAAACGCTCTATACCTTGATTCGCCGTATCAAACCGGTGATTGAGCAGAATAGCAACCTCATGATTGAGTCGGAAAGAGGCAAGTCTTACCGACTGATTATCAGATAAGTTCAGAAATGTCAGCCAAATGTCATACTTATTATTTGGCAGTTTCCCATCTTCTTCATACCTTTGCAGCTAAAATACAAAAGAAGCAAAGATATGAAGAAGATTTTTTTGATAGCAGTTGTCTTACTGATGATGATAAACTTCATCATCAACTATCACCATGAGGTTACGAAAGAGAAGCATACACCGATGGCGGATTTCAAGACCAAGGTAGAGATGGCACCCATGAAGGAATACAATGATCCAGACTTCGGCTACGTTGTCAAATATCCTTGCTTCTTCCAGCAGGAGGATACTTCGGTATCGGGATACCAGGGCTATGCCCGCTTCTCATTCACCAATCATGCCAACATCATCCTGGAGAGTTACGTTACCCCCAACTATAGCAACACCCTCCAGGCTTGTGCCGATTCTCTTGCCCAGAAGCTTCATTCAGAGAGGACGATGCAGGCATCGAATAAGGCATTCATCCTCTGCGGTCCTGTCTTTGAAAACGGAGTAAGAGTAGATGGCTACAGTCATTACGATAAATTCATCAAGAGTGGCAGAATACTCTTCGTCTATTCCCTCACCTATCCCGACAGTTACAAGCCAGCCATGCCCCGACTGTTCAAACTCATAGACGACTGGAGGGTTTTAGGGGCATATTAATCTGCCTTGAAGTTATCCTCACGAGCCTCTTGGAATTGTATAAAAACTGCTTTCTAAGAAGATAAAAGCACTTGATTATTTGCATATATCAAATAATAATTGTACATTTGCGGTGTAAATATAAACATCGAAGATTATGTCAATATTCAGTCGCCTCTTTGAAAGGAAAAACAATCTCACCGTAAGCTCTGCCATCAAGAAGGAAGATGCCAGAAGCAGAAATATTGCCTTCGTGGATACCGAAGTGGGACTGAAAGACCATAAAATACACGACATCGGAGCATTGCGTTATGACGGAGCCACCTTTCACCAAGCATCGCAGACGGCACTGAACAAGTTCCTGCAAGAAGGAAAGGTTGACTATATCTGCGGACATAATCTCATTCATCACGATGCCCGCTATCTCAAACTCAACGGCATACTGATAGATACCCTCTATCTCTCCCCACTCCTCTTTCCCAAACGCCCTTACCATCATCTGGTAAAGGACGACAAACTGATGAGCGAGCAGATGAATAATCCAGTCAATGACTGCGAGAAAGCCAAGGAACTGTTGATGGATGAAGTCGCTGCATGGAATCAATTATCAGAAAGGAAGAGGAAAATCTTCACCTTGCTGCTCCAGAATGAAGAGGAATTCAAAGGATTTCTGATGTATGTGGGAGCCATCGAAAAGGATGACGCAATGATAGACGTTTCAGAATTCATTCTTTCTGAATACAAGAATCATATTTGCGCCCATGCCGACATTCCGGCTCTTGCAGCCCAATCGCCTTGCGGCTTGGCATACGCCTTGGCCCTCATAGGCACAGACGATTACCAATCTGTAACCCCAGGTTGGGTACTCTGCCATTATCCCGAAGTAGAACATATCATCTATATGCTCTGCCATACTCAATGCACCGATGGCTGCGAGTATTGCAACCGCATGCTCGACATTCATCACAACCTGAAACAACTCTTCGGCTATGATGCCTTCCGTACCTATGACGGAGAACCGCTGCAGGAACAGGCATCGCAGGCAGCAGTAGATGGCAAGTCGTTATTGGCTATATTTCCTACGGGTGGCGGCAAGTCGCTCACCTTCCAGTTGCCAGCCTTGATGGATGGCAGAACCATACATGGACTCACCGTGGTTATCTCGCCTCTGCAATCATTGATGAAAGACCAGGTAGATAACCTCGCGGACCGCGGCTTCACCGATGCCGTAACCATCAACGGTCTCCTCAACCCAATCTCCCGCTCCCTAGCCATCGAACGAGTGCAGAGCGGAGATGCCACCTTATTATATATAGCACCAGAGATGTTGCGCTCCAAAACCATCGAGCGCATCCTGATGGCACGGCATGTAGTGAGATTTGTCATTGATGAAGCTCACTGCTTCTCTGCATGGGGACAAGACTTCCGGGTGGATTACCTATACATCGGCAAATTTATCAAGGAATACCAGGAACGCAAGTTTGGCAAGGATGCTATGGCCCGCAATCATGGTCAGACCCTGATACCCGTATCTTGCTTCACCGCCACAGCAAAACAGAAGGTGGTGCAGGACATCTGCGACTATTTCAAGCATTGGCTGGGCACCGACCTCCAGCTCTTCGCCTCATCAGCCTCACGTACCAACCTGCACTATTCCGTTATTCACGTAGATAGTGACGGCAACAAATACAATCTTCTGCGCTCGCTGGTAGAGCAGGCAGATTGCCCTACCATCATCTACGTATCCCGCACCAAGCGAACCCGGGAACTCGCCCAGAAGCTGACCCGTGACGGCATATCCGCCCTGCCCTATAATGGCAAGATGGATGCCGATGAGAAGATACACAATCAGGATGCCTTCATGAGCGATAAGGTTAGAATCATCGTTGCCACCTCCGCCTTCGGCATGGGAGTAGATAAGAGCGATGTGGGGCTGGTTATCCACTACGACATCTCCGACTCTCTGGAGAACTATGTGCAGGAGGCAGGACGTGCAGGAAGAGATCCACACCTCAATGCCAAATGCTATGTACTCTATAGCGACGAGGACTTGGACAAGCACTTCATTCTGCTCAACCAAACCAAGCTGAGCATCAGTGAGATACAACAGGTATGGAAAGCCATTAAAGATTTTACCAAGCTGCGTCCACACGTAAGTTGTTCGGCACTGGAGATAGCCCGCCAAGCCGGTTGGGATGACTCGGTATCCGACATAGAAACCCGTGTTCGCACCGCCCTATCTGCTCTAGAACAGAGCGGATACATAGAGCGTGGCAACAATATTCCGCACGTCTATGCCACAGGTATCACTGTCAAGAACATGGACGAGGCAAGACTGCGCCTCACCGAATCACCCCTGTTCTCTGAAGATGAGATGCAGAATGCCATCCGCATCATCAAGTCGCTCATCACCCAGAAGCATATAGCCAAGGCACAGGATAGCGAGGCTGAATCCCGCATCGATTACCTCGCCGACATCCTAGGACTCAGTAAGCGAGACGTCATCTCCTCCGTTGACCGAATGCGACAGGAAGGCATCCTTGCCGATACCCGTGACATCTCTGCCTATCTGCAAGACATCAGCGACAAGCAACGCAAGCCTCAGCAGATGCTGGAGAACTTCGCCAAACTGGAAAGATACATCCTGGAACATATCCCGGATGAATCGCTGCACATCACATACAAGCAACTCAATGACAATGCCGTACATGACGGTATCAACACTTCAACCGAAAAGAAAATCCGCACACTGCTATACTTCCTGGCAGTAAAGGGATATACGCACAAGAAGGAAGACGGCGTCCGCAATCTCATCGTAACAAGAGACAAGGACATAGAGACCATCATCAAGCGATTCGAAAGACGAATTGAGGTTTGCCGATTCATTATCGAAAGACTATACAGCCTGGCTGAAGAAAACAGTAAAACTACAACAGAAGAGAGCAACAATAGCTCTTCTGTAGATTCAAAAGAGAAGCCTCTTCAATTCTCGGTAGTTGAACTGCTGAACAATCTGAAATCCAGCAACCAGTCACTCTTTTCCGACTTCTCTTCCCTACAGTTGGAAGACGTGGAGGAAGCCTTGCTCTATCTCTCCAAGATAGGAGCCATGAAGCTGGAAGGAGGATTCCTGGTGCTTTACAATGCAATGGCAATTAAACGCATCAAGGAACCTCGCCTCCACTATAAGCAGGAGGATTACCGCATGCTCAATGAATTCTACAAGCAGAAGATTCAGCAGATTCACATCGTGGGCGAATATGCCAACCTGATGGTAAGGGATTACGACGCCGCCCTGCAATATGTGCAGGATTACTTCCAGATGGACTACCACCGCTTCATCTCAAAATACTTCAAGGGCAACCGGGAGACTGAGATAGAGCGCAACGTAACACCTTCGAAGTATAAGCAACTCTTCGGAATGCTCTCCAAGCGACAAAAGGGAATCATCGACGACCACGAGTCCCGCTGCATCGTAGTCGCTGCTGGTCCTGGCAGCGGCAAGGCACGTGTGCTCGTACATAAGCTTGCCTCTCTCCTGCTACTGGAAGATGTAAAGCACGAACAACTTCTGATGCTCACTTTCTCTCGTGCAGCCGCTACCGAGTTCAAGCAGCGACTGATGCAACTCATCGGCAATGCCGCCCATTTCGTAGAAATCAAGACCTTCCATTCCTATTGCTTTGACCTGCTGGGCAGAGTTGGCAATCTGGATGAGGCTGGAGATGTGGTTAAGCAAGCCGCCGAAATGATCAACAATGGAGAAGTGGAACCCAATCGCATCTGCAAGACTGTGCTCGTTATTGACGAGGCACAAGACATGAGCAAGGATGACTATGCCCTTGTCTCTGCTCTGATGAAAGCCAACGAAGAGATGAGGGTGATAGCCGTAGGCGATGATGACCAGAACATCTATGAGTTTAGAGGTTCCAACTCGCGGTATCTCTATGAATTGACCCAGACAGAGCACAGCCGTTTCATTGAGATGACAGAGAATTACCGCAGCCTTCGCCACATCGTGGATACTGCCAATGACTTCGCCCGCAGCATCCGCCAACGAATTAAATCTACCCCTATCATCTCCATGAGTCAAGAAGATGGAGAGGTAAGAATCGTGAAGCATCCATACGAGATTCAGGAGAAAAAGGTTTATATGTATCAGCCTATCCTAGAAGATGTTACGCGATTACTAAGAAGTAACGCTTCAAAAGAAACCGATGCATCTTCCCGCAAAAAGAACGAAACCATCAGTATCCTCACGCAGACCAATGAGGAGGCTGTCATCATGCTGGCTCTTCTTCACAGTCATGGCATCAAGGCCAAGCTGGTACAATCAATGGACGGCTTGCGCTTCTGGAATCTGGCAGAGGTAAGATACTTCTTGAAGAAGATAGACCAAGGCATCAAGGAGACGAAATCCCCTATCATCCCTGATGATATTTGGGAAGCAGCCAAGCAGCAGACATTCCAAAAGTATGCCACCAGCCAGGCTTTGCCATACCTGCGCCGCAGTCTCCAGATATTTGAGCAGACCAATCGTACCAAGTACTACAGCGACCTGAGAGAGTTCGTGTTCGAATCATCTGTAGAAGACTTCTGTGACATCTCGAAATCAGACATAGTGGTCAGCACCATCCACAAGGCAAAAGGCCATGAGTTCGACCATGTACTGATGCTCATTACCCATCCCGAGCATTCTACAGATGACATACTGCGCCGATACTATGTGGGCATGACCCGTGCCAAGCGTACGCTTGCCATCCACACCAACGGCAATCTCTTCGACAGCCTGAAAAGTGCTCAGCATCTCTATGATGCCCAAGCCTACGATGAACCCAACGAAATAGTACTCCAGCTCTCACACAAGGATGTAAACCTGGGCTTCTCCAAGCCTCACAAGGATGCTATCCTTTGCCTGAGAAGCGGTACGCCGCTAACCTATCACGACCATTGCCTCAGTCTCCCATCAACAGGCAGAGACATAGCCCAGCTCTCCATCAAGATGAAAGAGAAACTAGGCAAATGGGAGTTAAAAGGTTACAAGGTAACCGCAGCCCGAATCCGCTTTATCGTGGCATGGAAGTCAAAGGATGCACCGAGGGATGAGAAGGAATCCGCCATCGTGCTCGCAGATTTGGTGATGAAAAAATGTTGATTTTCGTAGAATGTTATTATTTTTTTAACACGCATAATTTGCTAGTTTCCTACATTTTTCTTATTTTTGCAGGGACATTCTGTATCTCTTATAGAGATTCAGATGACCGACATCAAAAAACAAACATGATTCGCATGATGAAAGAGACAAATATATAACCACAGGTTACGTCCACTATTGCAGGGGACGACAGCGAAGCCGTGGGAGAATGACTATACTTTCACTTTATAAAACATTATAATTATGAATTATCCTCTTATATCAGAATACATTGAAGCCATTAAGCATTCGGAAGACAATTTTAATGTACTGAGCACCCTTCGTCCTGTTTATGATAAAGCTGGTGAGATAGTGATGTCTAGCGGTAACTTTGCTGTGGTATTCAAGATGAAAGATGAATCCTCTGGGAAACTATATGCAGTAAAGTGCTTTTTGAAAGAGCAAGAGGGACGTGATATAGCATATCAGCAGATAACAGATGAATTGGAATATGTGTCATCAAACTATTTGTGCTCCATCAAGTACTTACAAAAAGAATTGTTTGTTGATTCTACAGTTTCTTCTGATACTGAATTTCCTGTATTACTCATGGACTGGGTAGAAGGAGTTACGCTTGATAAGTATGTTCATCAACACATATCCGATAAATATGTTTTGCAGCTTATCACATATCAGTTTTGTAAAATGGCTGCCTGGCTGATGTCACAACCATTTGCTCATGGAGACCTTAAGCCCGATAATATCTTAGTTACTGAAGATGGGACCTTAGTACTAGTTGACTATGATGGTATGTACGTGCCCGCTATGCAAGGACAAAAGGCGCGAGAATTGGGCAGTCCTGACTATCGCCATCCAATGCGTACAGAAGATTGTTTCAATGAACATATCGATGATTTTCCATTGGCGCTTATTGGCATGTCTCTGAAAGCAATAGCTTTAGACTCCTCTTTGTTACAGAATAATGCTAAGTCAGATTCACTTCTGTTTTCAGAATCTGATTTCAAGGACATCGGTGATTGTCTGATGATGAAATCACTATATGCTCTTTTGAATGATGCGGAATTTTCGAAATTATATGCTTTGTTCACTTTGGCGCACTCACAGCAAGAACTATCAGCCGTGTCATTTCGATTGTTTTTATTGAATAAGGTAGAAAAGCCAATTGAAGAAGTTTTTTTTACAGAAGCAACGGAAGAGGATTTTAAGTATGCTATTAAAGATGAGTATGGAGTTAAGTATAGTCGCGATGGGAAAAAGCTATTAAGGGCTTCTCACTCATTATGGGAGGAAGAATATGTTGTAAGAGAAGGAACAGAAGTTATTTGCGATGGTGCTTTGCAATCTACTGGTATTAGAAGTGTAAAGCTGCCCTCTACGATAATATCTATCGGTTCTGAGGCTTTTGCTAGCAATACTTTTTTGGATTCATGTAATATTCCAGCATCCGTAAAATATATTGCCCATAACAACCCATGGAGAGAATGCTTCCATATTATGAATATGGATATTCAATCTAAAAACTTCATCATAAAAGATGGAATTTTATATTCTTCTGATTTTAGAATTGTTTATGGTGCTATTTATTGGAAATCTGTTTTTAATATAGATAATCGATCCAAAAAAATATGTGCTAATGCATTTTTGTCTAATAGATTTAATAAAAACAAATTAAAATCTATTGGACTATCAAATATAGAATATATTGGTATAGCAGCCTTTAGTGGCTGCGGATCTCTTCAAAGCGTCACTATTCCAAACTCGGTAACGAGCATAGGAAATAGAGCCTTTAGTAGCTGCAAATCTCTTCAAAGCGTCACTATTCCAAACTCGGTAACAAGCATAGGAGATAGAGCTTTCTATTTGTGCGAATCTCTTCAAAGCGTCACCATTCCGAACTCTGTAACGAGCATAGGATATGAAGCTTCTAGCTCATGCACATCTCATCAAAGCGTCACCATTCCGAACTCTGTAACGAGCATAGGATATGAAGCTTTTAGCTCGTGCAAATCTCTTCAAAGCGTCACTATTCCAAACTCGGTAACGAGCATAGGATATAGCGCCTTTAGTGGCTGCAGATTTCTTCAAAGCGTCACCATTCCGAACTCTGTAACGAGCATAGGAGATTACGCTTTTAGCTCGTGCGTATCACTTCAAAGCATCACCATTCCGAACTCTGTAACGAAGATAGGAGATGGAGCCTTTTGTGGCTGCGAATCTCTTCAAAGCGTCACTATTCCGAACTCTGTAACGAATATCGGAAATAACGCTTTTAGTGGTTGCAATATATGTTTTTTCATTTGTAACTCAACATATTTCCAAAATGATGATGTTTGCTTGTTCAATAAGGATAAGACAGCTATTGTTTGTAGAATAAAAGATTGCGTCAATTATATAATTCCAAACTCTGTAACAAGCATAGGAGATTGGGCTTTTAGTGGCTGCGATTCTCTTCAAAGCGTCACTATTCCAAACTCTGTAACAAGCATAGGAGATCACGCTTTTAGATGGTGCAAATCTCTTCAAAGCGTCACCATTCCGAACTCTGTAACGAAGATAGGAAATTACGCTTTCTGTGGTTGCAGGCTTTTAGATGAGCCTTCCCGACTACGACTAAAAGAATTAAATTATACGCAAATTTAGGATTAAATATTATGAATATCAAAAGTAACAAAATAGTTTTGGCAGTTATTGCCGTACTATCCTTTGTCTTTGCTTACCAGTATGACAAATGGAAATATAATGCTATGTGGGAAAGATGTCAAGCATCGGATATGGCAGATAGCGAAGCCTATGCCTTCGTCAATCATCATTCTTCTCTTGACTTTATGCTCGAAGGTAAAAGTAGAGCTTGCTCAATGCAATAGTGTCAGAGCTACAAGTGCGAAGTGTCGGATGAAGTGAGAGATGGTTCATCAAATGAATAGTGACATCCTGGGGTACATGAGCCACCACAGAAGTAGATACTCATGAGAGAACGGATGATTTCGCTGTACCGATAACCGAAAGTTTTCGTTAAGCCAGATGAGCAGAGCTAAGTTTACTTAAGCTCTGCCATGGCGAGAAAACGTGCCATGGAATGGAACGATCTACACCTTAGACCGAGGGTTGAGTCGGTTACAGAAGACAATGTGGAGTCAAATTGCTCCACGACCCGAAAATATTCCTCCAAAAGGAGTGGGTTTCTCAGATTTTATTTGTATCTTTGCAGCGTCATCAGAGTTTTTTGCTTGTTTTCTTTTCGCAACACTAAGATAAGTAAAAATTCTGACATGGCAAGATTCTGAGCAACAAGAAGTTGCACAGGTGCTTAAAAAGTTTAAGTTATAATAGTGTTGCGGAATTAAGGTTAAATAATTATCATCATGTATTTTAAACCATATAAAGATATCGAAACTGCGATACGTAATTATGATCTTAGAACTGGAGAAGTTAAGATAAAGAGTCATAACAATATTTATAAGGATGAACGTTCTCTGATTGATGCAACTGTTTTATGTAAAGTTTTTAAGACTTTTGAAGCCAACTATGATACATTAAAGCGACAATACAATATTTGCCATGTCGGCCATTTCTTTTGGAATGACACAACATGGCAGATGAAGTATAAAGACGCAACATGTACTTTTGAAGTTCACTCCAGTGAATATGTAGATGGAAGGCACTTCGAAGATAGATATTGTAGTAGTTGGGACATTAGAACTTATGCTAATGTTATAAACAAATACATTGATGAAGTTCTGAAAAATCTTGCAAGCTATGCTCCCAAAGACAGGTATAATTCCATAAGAGAGCACATTCTTGCAATTTGTAATTGTGAATAGTTACTATTTTGGATTATTCCTGAATAGACTTTTATTTAGGGTTCTCGGAATTAATTTTTCGCCATACGAGTGGGATAGCAGACATACGGGTCAGTAGCAATTTATCCCCACTAAATTGCTACTGACCCATAGCAACCGAGAGGCAAATTGAAATTCTCAGAGAGAGGGGTTTGCTTATCAATAATGTCGAGAAAGTCATAGAAACTCTTGAAACCGAAATTCCCAGGTTATAACTATGCAATATGGTTGTGTGTCCTGAGACAGAATGAAGTCTGATATTGGCTATATTTGATAGATTTCTGTCGTAACTTCTAAAGAGATGGTGGCAGACCCACTGCATTCGGCATGCAGGTACTGATTGCAAACCACTTTGTGCTGCTCTGATGGAAACAGATGGGTAGTGAACGACAATTGAAAGTCTTCCGTAAGGTTGGCAAGGTATGTGTCAAGGAGATGAACGCAAGCGAACCATTGATGAAGCATCGTTAGCAAAGTTAGCAAGTCACATCAGAACCAAGGTCTTATGATTATCTTGGGATAATGGTGACGATAGCGCTGTATCGGTACCAAGCGTAGCGATACAAGCGGTACCGATTGCAGTGATAGCATGGTACCGATTACACCGCTACGCTTGGTACCGATACAGCGCTATCGTCACGTAATCTTCTCTGTTGATATGATTCACCTCGTTGGAATGGAGGAAGAAATCGTCTTTTTCTTTATTCATAAGCTATTCTGAATATTCGTTTGCAAAAGTACATTATTTTATTTGATTACAACTCTATGGTATTGTTTATTTACAGATAATTAACCATAAAAGCAGATGAAGCCATAGACACCACAGAGAGTTAAAAACTCGCCAAACGCTTATTTTAAGATATTAGACAGAATTTTATGTTAAAAATTTGGTGATTAGAAAGAAAACTCGTATTTTTGCAACACATATATTAATATTGATAGATATGGAGAAGAAACAAATCATAGAAGCAATGCACAATAGATTGCATGAGATTGATCCTCATGCAAAAGCCATCTTGTTTGGTTCCCGCGCTAGAGGTACAGAACATGAAGGAAGTGATTGGGATGTATTGATTCTTCTAGACAAGCCAAAAGTTACGCTTCAAGATTACGATAAGTATTCTTATCCACTAAGAGAATTAGGCTGGGATATTGATGAAATCATCAACCCTGTTCTCTTCTCACAAAAAGAATGGGAGGAGAACCATTATACCTTATTCAATCATAACGTAAATAAGGAAGGAATTGCCATATGATAAAGGGACAACTTACAGACACTGACAGAACCGAAATTGTAAAATATAGACTAGAAAAAGCATATCGAACATATAATGAAGCTATTGGCTCCATAGAAAATGGTTATGTCGAAACTGCAGCCAATCGTTTATACTATGCTGCTTACTATGCTGTTTCTGCTTTACTCATTTCTTACAAGTATGAAGCTAGCACTCATAATGGCGTAATCCAAATGTTTGGAAAAGTCTTTTTGAGGAACAACATCATTGACAAAAAGTATGGCAAGACTTTCAATCAGCTTTTCTCCTTACGATTAACTGGCGACTATGAAGACCGTCATATTCTTGATCTGGAAACAGAGGTACTTCCATTGGTCGAGCCAGCTAAGGAACTAATAGATTTAGTGTCAGAAATGGCTAAAAAGCAATTAATGTGATTGCAAAAACACCCTTCAGTTGTTCGATGAGCAACTCGTATTACAGATGCCACTACTGAAGGGTGCTTAGGTTCTTTTATCGGTTCCGACGTATTGGTCTTTCCATCAGACCTTTTTCATAAAATACCTCTTTATGTCCATTGTTATAAAAGCTCAAATCCATCATTTATTTTCCTCCTTTTATTCTATTACAAGTACGACAAAGCATTTGACAATTCTCGGCAACAGTCGTTCCACCTTCACACCATGGAGTAATGTGGTCTGCCTCCATCTCCTCCAGTTCGAAATGCTCACCACAAAGAGGACATATTCCTTTTTGGCGTTCATAAGCTTCACGCTTTTGTTTTTTATCAAAAGTACGGAAATTGAGATCATGCAGATCTCCACTCAGCACATATCTATAGATGCCAGACTTCTTCATAATTTCATCATCTTCCATCAGGCGATGTATTTCTGATTCTAATTGTTGCGTATCATAGATGTTGCTTCCAAACTCATCAAACATAGCACCCCAGTCTAAGCCTTTCATTTCTTTTCGGTATTTCTTGAAAGTTGTTTTCACCCAAGTGATCACCTGCATATAATAAGCCCAAAGCTGATTGGCGTTTGGATCGTATTGATGAATCGCCATATACTTATCAATTGGGACTGAATCTTGTATTCCATCATGACGAGCTGCCCATTTTAGTATTGTCTCAAGATACGCTTGTTCCTCCAGTTTGCCAGTCATATAATCACCACCGACCTTATAAGCCGCACAACCATTTTTACTGAAATAGCGACGAGCATCTGTTACAAAAGGACCAACATACACTGCATTACGCAACTCTTGGTCAAGCAAACGTTCTCCAGCTATATTAATCACACGAAACCAATCAAGTTTTTCCTTGTCTGTGCCAGTACAGAAATATACAGTCAATTCATAGTCAAGAAAATCCTTTTTCTCTTTTTCCGTAAGATTGTCAAAGTAAAGAACTGGACGGTCTTTATCAACGATATTGAAACCATGTAGATAATATTCGCAAATGGACAGAGTACGTTGCTGACCATCTATCATTTCATAACTTCCATCATCCACAACACTCCAATACATGATATTAAGAGGGTATCCTTTGAGGATTGTCTCTATCACAGCTTGCTGTTGTTTGAGTTCATAACGAAACTCACGCTGATAAGGTGGGCGAATATTCAACTTACCATGATAACCATAAACACCATGATTGGGATCATTCGTATAACCTGCTATAAGGTCACGAACTGCTATTTGTTTTGGTTTTATATCCATAATTGACTCTTATTTTTTCTTGATTAATATTCTGGCATAACAACCAACTAATTTTCCTGTTTCATTGCGATAGCACAACTTACCTTTGCGAAAACTTTTATCTTCACGAAATAAAGCTGCACATTGTTCGACAGTAAGGTTAGCACTTACACCACACTCTACCCCCAATTCACCTCCATTACCTATGCCTATAATTTCGAACTGTTCAGGATTATACTTATCCATAAAAGTAATAGGCACTCCCATAACTCCATCATAATCATATGGTATCAGTTCTGTCTTTGACACCTCAATAGCATCATAATTGATGTATTTCGGGTAAGCGTTAGGCGAATATGTCTTATAGAGGATTAAATCTTCATGACGTTTTTGAATATCTAAATTTGTATACCAAATAGAAGGGACATTTATTATCTTTTCACCATGGATAATTTTTTCCGTTTTACCTTCATAATTAGCTTTAAACCACATTCCACCAGAAAAGCCCCTATACCCAGTCCATAGTTTATTTTCTTGGATCAATGGAAAAATCTCTTTATAAGTAAGAGCATTTTTATTCCCTATAATCAAGAATTTCTTATCATATTCCATCAATTGAGCCACATACTCACGAAACAAAGAAAAAGGGGGATTCGTTACTACAATATCTGCTTCTTTCAAAAGTTCAATACACTCTTTACTACGGAAATCACCATCACCCTTTAATGGCTTCACTCCTATTTCTTCCGCATCAGGAATATGATTTCCATTTTTGTCACCTTCATAAACAAGAAATACAGCTTGCTCACTTTTATTCATACTGAACAAATCCATATCTTGATTCTTATAGCAAGTAGTAATCAGTTTCTTCAAACCAAGAAACTCAAAGTTGTATGCGAAATAAGTAAAAAAGTTACTTACACGAGGGTCGTCACAATTGCATAACACAGTCTTACCACGAAAATGTTCACGATAATGACGGAGTTCATTATTGATGTCTTCTAGCTGCGTGTAGAATTCATCTTTTTTAGCTGTCTTAGCTTTATCTATGGTTCTTTTTGCCATAATATTTTAATTGATAATTAATGAGTTACAAGCACTAACTATCAATCACGCCAAGACGCAAAAAGGGCGTGATGCTCTTATTGCGTTCAGCTATGAGGCAGCCTCGGAATGGAAACCTCAACTATTCAAATAAGAATGCACCACGCCTATAGCGTAGATGCATTGCTAATACACGAATAGTTAAGGCACCCCATACCGAATGCCTTATCACAATTATTCCTTGTTACGTTATTTCCAATAAGTTTCCGAGGCTTTTGGCTGAACGCGAAATAATAGCGAATGCTTTTGTTTACCAACGATGTCTTGGAAATGGCAGTAGCCAAATCCATTTGCAAAGATACAACAAATTATTGAAACGAGCGCACCTTTCATCGAAAAACTTCTATTAAACCTTACCTTTTTTCTTCTTTAGATGCCAGCAAACAGCTCTCACAACGCCTAAATACACCTTATTATATCATCACGAAATAAGGAAGGAATTGCAATATGATGAAGGAAGTTACAAATTTTACTGCACAACAACTGTCTTACGCTCGCACAACACGTGTTGTGCGAGCGCATAACAGCTGATATGCAAGCGCACAACAGCTGTTGTGCGACTGACGGAAGTGACTTTCCCGGCAACATATACTTACTGTTCCAACAACTTATCCTACTTCTTCCGACAACTTATAAAGGCTTCTTACGATGCTTATTCCTATTGATAAGCAGTTCTAACCCACATCAATAACACCGCTCATTCGTATCAATCAAACCGCTCATCCATATTAGTGCCATTTTTATTTGGTAGTTTAAGAATAAAAGATTACCTTTGTATCGCTAAACAGAAAGAAGAATACGATGGCTATTAAATATGAAATCCATTATCTTCCCAATGCAGGAGGAAATGAAGAAACTCGCCGATTCGCCCATATCTTTGAGCAAACAGCTATGACTGACAAGGAGATGATCAGCCGAATCGCCAGACATAGCTGTCTGGGAGAAGGAGAAGTTTCGTCCGTACTCATGAAACTGCGTGATATCATAGAAGAAGACCTGCAGGATGGAAGACGTGTCAACATTCCGGAAATAGGTTATCTCTCGCTCTCGGTAGATCTGGATATGGATGACCTGAAACCCGACAATAAAGTGAGAGCTGAATATGTAAGCGTAAGAGGCATCAAGTTTCGCCCCAATGCAGACCTGCTAAAACAGGTGAAATATAATACCCATTTCGAGAAATCACAATATACTTCCCGCTCCTACCCTTTCTCTGAAGATGCATTGAAGGAGAAAATAAGAGAGTATCTGAAGCATAACCGTTCCATTAACAGAAAAGTACTGGAAGCGGAATTTCATATCCGTAAACAGACAGCACTCAACTGGCTGAAGAAACTGGAAAAATCCGGTTTCCTGATTAAAGAAGGTTCACGCAATGCGCCGGTTTATTTCCTGGCAGAAGAATAGGAGCCCATCGGATGATAGGTCTCATCATGATAGAACTCTCTAGATGACTGCAAGCCATAGCCTCCGCGACCATCTAGGCTTTATTACATTAAATCTACACCCTAAAGATAAAGTAATATGCCAAATAAAGAAGAAAAGAGAATAACAGAGCAGAGCTCGCTCTACGAACATCTGGAAAAGATGAGCGTGGATGAACTCACCGCTCATATCAATGCAGAAAACAAGAAGGTGGCTGTGGCAATAGAACAAGCATTGCCTGCCATTAACCAACTGATTTCCGCCATCGAAGGGCAGCTGAAGAAGGGCGGAAGACTCTTCTATGCCGGTTGCGGAACGGGCGGAAGACTGGCTACACTCGATACCATCGAGGTGCAGAACACCTATGGCATCGACGGTTCGCAGATACAAGCCATCTTCCCTGGAGGCATCGGCTGCCTTACGCAAACCAGGGAATCCAAAGAAGACGACCTGGAGAATGGCTGGCACCAGCTCTGCGACAAGCATATCTCAGAGCAGGATTTCGTACTCGGTTTTTCTGCCAGCGGAACAACCCCCTTCGTGCTTTCCATCTTGCAGCATTGCAAGGAGGCAGGTATTCCTACGGGTTGCATCGTCAACAATCCTCATGCTCCCATCGCCCAAGCAGCCGATTATCCCGTAGAAGTAATCACGGGACCGGAATTTGTAACGGGAAGTACCCGCATGAAAGCAGGATCATCGCAAAAGATGATTCTGGACATGATCAGCACTTCCCTTCAGATAAGACAAGGACGGGTGGAAGGCAACAAGATGGTGAACGCCAAGCTTATCAATCATAAACTCATCGACCGCGCCTGCCGCATCTTCATGGAACGCAATCCGCAATATACGGACTACGAAGAAGTGAAACAGCTGATTCTGAAATCAGGAAGCGTGAAAAAGGCGGAAGACTTGCTGAAGAGTAAAAGCGATTTAGATATTTAGATAAATTTAGCCCAAACTTCACCTTATATAAATAGAACTATCAAGATTTCACCTTATATAATAGGACTATATGGCAAAGAAAGCAATTGTAATGGGTGCCACATCGGGCATCGGAATGGAAGTGGCAAAACTGCTTGCTGCAAAAGGATGGCAGGTAGGAATTGCAGGAAGAAGAATTGAAAGATTGCAGGCTCTGATTTCGCAGGGCGGCATTACCTGCTACCAGCAAATCGACGTGACTTCTCCCAATGCTCCTGCCCAGTTTCTCGAACTCATCGAAAAATTGGGAGGCATGGACTTGTATTTCCATAGTTCCGGCATTGGTTGGCAGAATAATACACTGGATATAGAAAAGGAGTTGAAGACTGTGGAAACCAACGGCTTAGGATTCACAAGAATGGTAGATACGGCATTCAACTGGTTTGCTACTCATCATCAGAACAATTCAAAAGCCCGCATTGCCTGCATCACTTCCATTGCCGGAACCAAAGGTCTCGGTGCTGCACCTGCCTACTCTTCCACCAAGCGATTCCAGAACCATTATCTGGAATGCCTGTCGCAGCAGGCACGAATGCGTCATCTCCCCATCGCCATTACAGATATCCGACCAGGTTTCGTAAAGACCGACCTTATTGCAGGCAGCAGCTATCCGCTGCAGCTCAAATCGAAAGACGTGGCGAAACATATCGTGAATGCTATCGAAAACGGAGAGGAAGTTAAGGTGATAGACTGGAGATATGATATCCTCGTCTTCCTCTGGCGACTCATTCCTAGATGGTTATGGACGAGATTGAGAATTACGTCATAACAACTTTATTCCTTTCTGATGACAATCGTCTTGAACCAGTCTTTCAATATTCCAGCGTATTGATCCTGCGAATCAGAAAGCAGGATGACAACCTGGGAACCATCTTCCAGCTTGGGACCAAGACACATACCTTCGTAATTGGCAAAGGAACGCTTGGAAAGAGACAAGCCGGTTTTCCATTCCGCGAGCAATCTCTTCTTCAAGAAAGGTGTATCTGATGAAAAATTCTCTTTCATAGAAAACTCCTCAGAATTCAAAGGATTAATCTGATAGAGCTTGCACTTGCAGAAAGCCCCAATCTTGATCTTCGGGATAAATGCCTCACGCTCCAAAACCAGAAGCTGTCCATCGGGCAAGGCACAAAGCTCACTCACACCCATCACATAGATATCTGCTTTCTTATGGGTAGAAGGTTGATCCATCTGATAGGCATAGGGCGTCATATAACGAGAGTCTTTCTTGCAGCTCACTTGCTCGCTATACTCTTCCTTGTTACGATTTTCCTTCATCTTCCCCCAATCAAGCCTCATCAAACGAAGCTGGTTGGCCAATCCGTTTTGAGGAGTAGCAGGCTGTCCGTCCTTGCGAAGCGTGCTCTCAGGAATCGTCCAAAGATACTGCCGGACGGAATCAAAAGCCAGAGACTCAAAATTATAATTTGGATAAAATTCAGAAGAAGGCCATCTGCTTTCCCAAAGGTTCTGCTGATAGCCAACCTTGGCAGCATCCGCCGAAATAGGCAGAATAGGATACTCCTTTAAACGGCAATATCCTTCGCTTGCTATCACCAGGGTAGAATCAGAAACCTTCACGATGGCTTCGTGGTCAAAGCCTTTCTCCTGCCCCTGCCAAAACTTTCCGTCGTTCAGAGTTCCATCAGTTCTCTCGGTAAACCCAAGGTTCTCTACCTGTTCCAATTCGCCGGTCTTGGGATTCACTAGAATTCGGAAGTTGAAGTATAGGGCACTATCCGACTTGTCGCTTACCACCGCATAGATATCATCATGCAGATGAGCAATGCCACTGTAGTTGCCCGCAGCCACGGTTTTCGGAAAAGCCTTCTGGGGATTCTCTCTCACTACTTTCCAATCCTGTGCTCCAGCCAGCAAGCTGAATGCCAGGAAGACGGACAGGATATTACAGCGCAGCATAAGTCAGAACAAACTCCATGGTTAATTCGAAATCCACATGCGCCGTCTTTCTGCTCTTGAGATTCTCCACATCACACGACCAGTCTGCCATCGTATCAAATGGCTTTACCCGCATATCCTCAAACATCAGTTTTTCTTCAGAGAATAACTTGAAGACCGTTTCCTTGGCACACCAATGCACTAGTTTGGCATCCAGATCTTCCGCCTTCTCATCCTTTCGCAGGAATTTAGAAGCGATGCGCTCTACCCTATCGCTGAAGTATTCGATATCTACCGCCACTTCCTGATTTTTGGAAAGGATAAGCGCAGCATAACCCTTGGTATGCGAAACGCTGATATGATAACCACGGAACAATGGCTTTCCAGCCTCGTTGTGGGTAATGTCACCCGCATGAGAAAGCAAGCCTTTGGAAGCCCCGTTCGTCTTGAGCATCTCATACATTAATGCACGAATGGCAAGAAACTCCAGTTTCCTGCCATCATTCTTATATTTCTCTTCCATCTGGGAACGGTAAGCCTGCAGAAGAGGATATGCTTCAACCAACTGTTCTACAGTCTCATCCATCTGCCATAAGCCCAGACTCACTCCCGGATAAACTTCTCGTATATTGACAACTGCCATACTATATAATCAAAATATTACAAATATAAGGAGGAGGAACTATTTGGAAGAATTCTCCTCTTCGTTTCTTACAGGATGTACCGTCACCTTAATCTTGCTGATGCGGCGCTCCTCGATATTCATCACCTCAAAAGTATAGTTCTTATAATCTATCTTCTCGTGCATACTTGGGAAATCGCCCTTGATTTCCAAGAGCAGACCAGCCAGAGAATCAGCATCGCCCTCAACCTCCTCGAACTCTTCGTCATCTACATTCAGGATTTTGCAGAAATCAGAAAGAAGCGTTTTACCTTCAAAGATAAAGGTGTTGTAATTTAATTTCGAGTAGAACTTCTCCTCCTCATCGTATTCATCGTTGATTTCTCCTACAATTTCCTCCAGAATATCTTCGAGAGTAACAATACCAGATGTTCCTCCAAACTCATCTACCACAATGGCAATATGAACCTTGTTGTCCTGGAATTCGCGAAGCAGATCATCTATCTTCTTGGTTTCCGGTACAAAATAAGGAGGACGGATCAGACTCTGCCAACGGAAGTTGGAAGCCTTCGTCAGATGAGGCAATAAATCCTTGATATACAACACACCACGAATATTATCCGTATTATCCTGATATACCGGAATACGACTGTAGTTATTTTCCTCAATGCATTTCAACACTTCAGGATAGGTGCTGCGGATATCCAGGTCAACAATATTCTGTCGGCTGGTCATCACCTCTTTGGCTGTTTCATCGCCAAAGCGGATGATACCCTTCAGCATGCTCTGCTCGTCCTTGATATCATTCTTATCAGTCAGTTCCAGAGCTTGTTCCAAGTCATCAACACTCAACACATGATTTTCCTTCTGTATAATCTTTTCTGCAAGAATTCCACTTTTCAGCAAGATAGTTTCTAAAGGCCAAAACAACTTTCTGGCAAATAGAATACCCCCTACGCACCGGCGACAGAACTTCAGAGAATCCTGGCGGGCATACACTTTCGGCATAATCTCACCAAAAAGCAAAAGCAAGAAAGTAAGAATAACCGTAATAATCAGGAACTGAAGCCAATAAGCTTTAGGACCAAACTCTACGATTCCTGCGAATACATAATTAAGGAGCATGATGATTGTGACATTCACAAAATTATTGGTTATTAAAATGGTAGCCAACGTACGTTCTGAATCATCACGCAACATCTGTATTTTCTTATCGGCATCAGTCTTTTCATCTTCAAGTTCCGCAACATCAGTTGGTGATAAACTGAAAAAAGCAATTTCGGAACCACTGGCAAAAGCAGACATGCCTAACAATATAGCTGCAAGTACAGCAGCTACAAAAACCCCGGCGGAAGGCTGCATCAGCATCACATCACCGAAGGCATCAGTTATGGTGGATATATCCAATTTCTGAGCTAAAAATTAATAATTATTGTTCTCTAGTAGCTGGGCGAGTACTCAACATCTCCATATTATCTACATAGATTTCTGTAATATATTGTCTTCTACCCTGCTTGTCATCATAGGAGCGGTAGCGAATTCTTCCTTCTACATAAAGGCGGTCACCCTTATGCACATACTTCTCTACAACTTTTGCAAGCCCACGATAAAAAACAAGATTGTGCCAATCTGTATGGTCTGGCACTTGAGTACCATTAGGCAAAGTATATCCTTTCTCAGTTGTTGCGAGAGAAACCTGAGCTACAGCCTGATCTGCTTCGAAATAATGAATGTCAGGATCTTTTCCTACATTACCAATTAGCATAACCTTGTTCATGACACGAATCTTTTAAATTTCTGAATATTTATTTCCACATTCCCAGATAACGGAAATGGAAATTCTTACCTTTTGCAGATGGGAACTGGCTGCGTGAATCTACACAATCGCGCAGATAATCAACAATACGATTGTAACAATCCAAAACCGATTCAGCTTTTACATTCGCAACGAAATGAGTATCACGGTACTCAAACTTTCCTGTAGCAGGTACCATTACCACACGTTTGAAATCAAGTGTTCCTTCATACCAGCCCGGAGCCTCTTGAGCCAAACTGGCAACAACAGGATTCTCCATTCTCTCTGCCGGAGTCGGAGTACGCAATGCTTTCTTATCTTTAAAATCCTGCATTGTTTGCGCCGTAGTCTTTATCACAATAAAATAAATACGTGGGCGAACCTTATATCTTTTTGGATACGTCAAATCACTAGCGGCATATTCACGAACATCTGCCTCTAGTTCCGCATCCATCTCAATCTCAGGAATACTCTTTAAAAAACCAATAGCATCATCAACATTAGTAACCAATGCCTCCTGATCAAAATATCTTAAATATAAATTCATAAATGGGTATGTTTCTCGAGTTCAAAAAAAAGAGCGGAAAACGGGACTCGGACCCGCGACCCCAACCTTGGCAAGGTTGTGCTCTA
>ENA-OPRV01000009-OPRV01000009.1-human-gut-metagenome-genome-assembly--contig:-NODE-9-length-142350-cov-13.497846_pt1 | contig 142350 bp, 113 predicted proteins | sample MGYA00241896_ERZ501886 | MGnify/ENA primary metagenome ERZ501886 (study PRJEB25962, sample SAMEA2042452) | human gut metagenome | biome: human gut; feature: human-associated habitat; material: faeces... | reverse complement strand
TTACCTGCTTTGCATAGGTAACTGTGGCTCACGATTTAGTAACTGAACTACTTCAGTATTCCTCACTCGCTTGCTTTATGCCGATTTGGCAACTTTGTGCAAATCTGCTCATTCCCAACTGTTTACGTTCCAACCTCTCTTATTCTCCTTTGACTGCTTTAGAGCTTTATGTTAAGAGTTATAAGTCATAGTTTTGTGGGTCGGAAAACATAGGTTCTTATGTGCTAAATCATAGTTTCTCGGGTGCCAGGTTATAGCTTCTCGGATAACAGGTTCTCGTCTCAATCCGTAACCCCCTTTTTCTTCTTCTTCCTTTCTCATAAAAAAATAACACGGACAAATTGAATTTGTCCGGACAAATTGTCTGGAGCTTCGTAACGTGTTGCTTTTCTGGTACTTATAAGCCTTCCGGACAACCATTCGGACAAATTCAATTTGTCCGTGTTTTAAAAATATTCCCGTTAAATTCTTTGACGTCTTACCCGTAATCCATTGACTATTAGTTAATTCGTAATAAAAATGGCGATTTTAAACAACTTTGTTTAAAACAACCTTGTTTAATTTGTTTTTTTTTGCTATCTTTGCAGAAGAAAAGCTGCACTCGGCAATTTGAAAGCCAGCTTTCATTGCGCTCGTTTGCATTTTCTTTGCAGAAGATTTGCGATAACAGAACTTTCGCATGTGGTTTAAGTACGGGCTGAAGGCCCAAAAGCTCCTAGCCCAGGGCGTGTGGAGCTTACATGCAAATTACATTAGTATAAAATAAGGTAGTGATTATGAGAAAAAGTAAAGAAGCTCCGTTTGTATTTGGTGTTCGTGTGGAGGGAGATTCCTTCACCGACCGTAGAGAGGAAACAGAACGCCTGAAGGCGAACTTTACGTATGGAGTGAATACGATATTGATTTCACCTCGTCGTATGGGTAAGACTTCATTGGTGGATAAGGTGTGTTCGCTTGTAGAGAGCGAAGACATCAGGATAGCTCGTATAGATGCCTTTGGTTGTCGTTCGGAGAATGATTTTATCAATGCTTTTGCCACGGCCGTGGTTCGGGCTACTTCTTCAAAATGGGAAGAATGGATAGAGAATGCCAAGGTGTTCTTGAGTCGTTTCGTTCCGAAAATCAGTATTGGGCAAGATCCTTTGACTGATTTCTCTTTGGCTTTGGAGTATAATGCAGGTAACAATACAACAGAAGAGGTTTTGAGACTTCCGGAAATGATAGCCAGGTCTAAAGGTTGTCATATCGTAGTCTGCATCGATGAATTTCAGCAGATAGGTGATTTCCCTGATTCCTTGACTTTCCAGAAGAAGCTCCGTAGCGTATGGCAATTACAGAGCCATGTATCTTACTGCCTTTATGGAAGCAAAAAACACATGATGGAACAGATGTTCCAGAATGCCAGTTACCCATTCTATCGCTTTGGTGATTTCTTCTATCTGAACAAGATAAGCGAGAAAGACTGGGTGGAGTATATCTGTCAGCGTTTCGAATCTACCGGCAAGCATATTTCTGAAGAGCTGGCTCGAGAAATCTGTCAGGTAACAGATCGGTATTCCTCTTATGTACAGCAGTTGGCATGGTTTGTATGGTTGCGCGTGCAAGATGATTCTGCAGCTACAGAAGAGGACTTGAAATATGGAATAGACCGGTTGCTGGATGCCTGCGAGCCCTTGTTTATACAGCAAACCGAAGACCTTTCAGCCTATCAGATGAATTTCCTGCATGCCATCACCAATGGAGTACATACCGGTTTCACCCAGACGGCGATATTGGAAACCTATCGCCTGGGTACTGCTGCCAATGTAACCCGCCTCAAGAAGTCCTTGATGGTGAAAGATCTGATTACAATACCTGCTCCTAAGCATCTGGAAATGAGTGACCCCATTTTGGCGTTGTGGCTCAAGAGAAGAGTGTGGAAGGAATCATAAATGCAAAAAGCCCCTTCTGTATTCCAGGTATATGAAAACTTGGAAGGCTGAAGGGGCTTTCTGATTTTATCTTTTCTTATTTAAAGAACCTGTTGAGCTGTTTGATGGCTTTGTCAAACTGCTTAGCTGGCAGACGGTAGTTTTTTACTGGATTCATGTGAGCATCATAAACATCCAGGGCACCGTCGGCTGTCTTCTCCAGGATGGTATCGTTGTTGATGATGAAGGCATAGTTCAGATTGCTGCCTACTACATGCCACAGTCTAGGCATCTTATCCATCATTATTCTGCCCATCGAATAATCGGCAGGACCGTTCTTTCATAATTGATAGAATCCTTTCTAGACATTAATCCTTAGATTTTAACAGAGAAAAATACTTATCCAGAACCATCAGCGAGATGATATCCTCACGCTGCTTATCCTTGAATTGCTCTACATATTCGTGAGCGTGGTTGATGATAGCTTGCGCTTCATCAGGATGAGCAGTATAATAGTCCATCTTTTCCTCAAGATCAGAGAAATCAGGCTTTACTTCTATATAATGATAGTCTGGCTTCAGAGTTCCTTCCATAAACCAAGTTTCATAATATGGCTTAGGCATCACGGCGATGGAATTGGAAGACATAATCCATTTCAGATTGCTTGCCACGTCATTTCCCTCCAGCGCCATCACGTATTTGTATTTCAGATGGTCGTAGATGGAAATCTTGTCGCTCTTCCATTCTGGCTTAATCAGATCTATGGTTCCGATATCGAAGCGAGGATTTCCGAAAAACTTCTCTACGAATTGCACACGGATGTCCTTGCAGGCTATTTTCCCTCTGAAGATAGCCTGGTCTTTTTTTTCTGCAAACGAAAGCTTATCCTTCACGAAGATAAAATGGCGTACTTTGTCCATCTTGAGCAATACGGAGTTCTGGTTTTCTCCATGAATTGGGCGGCTTTTTACAATGGTAGGAATATCTTCCACATACGTGATGTCACCAGGGAGGAGATTCCATTTGTTATTGCCGTCAAAACAGCGGGCATATTCCAAAGTATCCAGATAATATACCTTCTGGCGGGTCATCGGCTGTTCTGCAACTTTAACAGCTTTCTTTTCCCATAAATCTTTGTTGAGAAGGATATTATCTTCTGTAAGCTTGTTGTAGTAGTTTACCCGGTTCAGGATATAATCGTAGTCTTTGCGTTTCTTGGCTTTGTTTAGTAAATGCTGCCCCCTCCATATCAAGATGCAGGCAGGTGTATACAGACGAGCGTATTCCTTGATGTAATACCAGGGTTTGCTGTTTTTTCCGCTATGGAATTTATATTTCAATTTTTGAATATTCATAGGATTTCTTTTTGTTTATGAAAACGATGATGATGTTATTGGGTACAAAAATACGAAATATACTTTAATCTTGCAAGAAAATGGATAAAAAAAGCAAGTATCAATGAAGGAAGAAAGATAATCTTCCTAAAATTTGGCGTTTCTGATAGTTTTTCGTATCTTTGCAACCTATGAGATACCAGGAAGGTATCTTGTTTAAGAATATAAAAGAATTGTATGTTAGAAGTACGTGATAGATTAAACTTCGAGGATTATCTGGATTCACTCTTGAATAGCGTAGAGAGTGATGACTTGGAGTTTAAAAGTGCTGCCGGTGGATTTCCTGGTAGCTTTTGGGATACTTACTCAGCCTTCGCCAATAGTGAAGGAGGAGTTATCGTGCTTGGAGTTATAGAAAGAAAAGGTAAGTTCTATATAGATAATCTATCTGATGAACAGATAGAGAAATATACCAAGGACTTTTGGAATAATGTGAATAATCGAGCTACGGTTAGTTGCAACCTGTTAAAAACAGAAGATGTCGTGGTAGAAGATTACAATGGTCACAAACTTATGTTATTCTTTATTCCTCGTGCATCCAGAGAACAGCGTCCTGTTTATAGAACATCCCAGCCCTATAATGGTACTTTTAAGCGCAATCATGAAGGTGATTATAAATGTACGGAGCGAGAAGTGCAGCGTATGTTTTCAGATGCGAATGTTTCTAATCCCGCTGATAGCCGCATTTTGAGAAATTATTCATTGAATGATTTAGATATGGAGTCTGTTGCTCAATATCGACAATTATTTAAGTTAGCAAAGCCAGACCATCCTTGGTCTGTTTTGTCTGATTTTGAATTTCTTAAAAAGATAGGTGCTTATCGTACTGATCGTGGAACGAAAGAAGAAGGTTTTACTGTGGCAGGAGTTTTGATGTTTGGTAAAGAAGATGCCATTACTGATAATGAATGTTGCCCCGACTTCTTTCCTGATTACCAAGAAAAGCTGTCAGATAATCCTGAGATACGATGGACCAATCGTATTTGTCCTGATGGAACTTGGGAGGCAAATTTATTCCAATTCTATCTTCGTGTTCTTCCAAGATTATCAGCGGTCTTGCCAAAACCTTTCATCTTGGAGGGCAATACTCGTCGTGATGAAACTCCTGCGCATGTGGCTGTTCGCGAAGCTCTGGTGAATTTTTGTATTCATACCGATTATTCGGAAAATGCAACAATGGTAGTGCGATTGTATAGCAATAAAATTGTTTTTACTAACCCGGGAACTCTGTTGGTTTCTAAAATGCAATATTATGGAGAAAGTGCTAGCGTATGTCGCAACAAGACTCTTCAAAAGATGTTTATGCTGATTGGCTCTGCCGAAAAAGCGGGAAGTGGAGTTGATAAGATATTGGCAGGTTGGCGATTTGCAAATTGGAGAGCACCTATGTTGAGAACATTAAGTCAGCCTGACTTAGTGGAACTCACAATGATGATGGAGTCGATGATGGATGAAGGAACAAAGGAAAGATTGGTTCTCATATTTGGAACAGAAGTTTTTTCTTTGGGACATGAACGCCTGTTGACTCTTAATGCAGCTTGTACAGATGGATATATTACAAATGAGAGCTTAAGGGTTGTCCTTAACCAGCATAAGGCAGAAGTCGCCGATTTGTTGAAAGATATGTGTAAGCATAAATTGCTGGTTCAAGAGGGATATGGTAGAGGAACTAAGTATCGGTTGCCTATGACAGTTAAGGTTGCAAGTTCTGGCTCTAAGGTTGCAAGTTCTGGCTCTAAGGTTGCAAGTTCTGGCTCTAAGGTTGCAAGCTTTGGCTCTAAGGTTGCAAGCTCTCCTATGTCAAATTTGATAAAACAGAGGATGTCTTATTCTGAGCTCAAAGATAAGATATGTTCTTTATGTTCAGATTGGGTAAGTGTCGATGAATTGGCAGAAGAACTTCGTAGGAAAAGAACATATTTGAGAAATAAAATAATTCCTAAGATGTTAGAAGATAATAGTCTGGAAATGCTATTCCCTGGCGTTCCTAACCATCCTAGGCAAAAATATAAAAGTACTGTAAACAAATGAAGATAAAGATAAATCCAAAATACGAAGAGATGAGAAGTTTCATCGAGCGCATCCCGGATGTGTTCGAGCAGGAGGGACGTTGCATCTTTGAAGGACGCAATGTTATCAAGGCTTTTCATGTAAAGTTTGATGGAAAAGAGAAAGAAGTTGTGGTGAAGAGATACAAGCAGCCTAATTTCATTCAGAAGATAGGATATAGCTTCTTCCGCTCTACCAAGGCTTTCCGTGCCTATGAGAATGCCCTTAGGCTGATGGCAGATGGCTTTGCCACTCCCGAAGGCTTTGGATATATTGAAACGAGGGTAAAGGGACTTATTGACTATTGCTACTTTATCTCTGATATTGATAACAGTATGCCTATCAACGATCAGTTGAACTCCCCAAAGGAATTCAACAGGGTGATGGCGGCAGATTATGCGCACTTTGTGAATCGATTGCACCAGAAAGGCATCATCGATATTGACTTGAATGCCGGCAATGTGCTGTATCAGCTTCAGGCTGATGGTCATTATACGTTCTCGCTTATCGATATCAATCGTATGAGGTTTTACTCAGGCTATCCGCCGATGAAGGAATGTGTGGAAAACCTGACGAGGTTTACCGGAAGAATGGATGTCTTCGAGTGTGTGGCACGAGAGTATGTGAAACTGCGGGGAATGGATGAGAAAATATTACAAAAAATAATAGGAGCAAAGAAGATACACGATTGGCGATGGGTACATCGCAAAAGTATCTTGCATTATTTTAAACGTAAAAAGTTAGGTTTATGAAAACAACATTATTGATTACGACTTACAATTGGCCTAAAGCCTTAGAACTCGTGTTGTATAGCGTGTTGCATCAGCATGTTATGCCTGATGAAGTTGTTATTGCTGACGATGGTTCTACCGAAGAGACTAAAAAACTGATAGACCGTTATGCTGAAAAAATGCCAGTACCGGTAATTTGGGTTTGGCAGGAAGATAAGGGATTCAGAAGAACTTCCATTTTGAATAAGGCAATAGCAAAGGCTACGGGTGATTATATCATCCAAGTTGATGGAGATGTTGTTTTGAGTTCTCATTTTGTAGAAGACCATATAGAAATGGCTCAGAAAGGATGTTTCGTCTGTGGAAGTAGAGTGCTGCTGTCTGCCCAGATTTCCAAAAAAATTTTGGATACAAAGGTAGTCAATGTGAATCTTTGGAACATGCCTTTCAGTTATGTAAGCAACAGCTTCCGTTCTCATGTGTTCCGCAGATTGCTGGCTTTTCGCTATGCCCGTAGAATCGACCATCTCAGAGGTTGCAACATGGCTTATTGGAGAGAGGATGCCATCAAGGTAAATGGTTACAATGAGGATTTGCTGGAATGGGGACATGAGGATGCCGAGTTTGCCTATCGCCTGCATTTTGCTGGCGTTCGGAAGAAGGTTCTGAAGATGGGAGGAATCATGTACCATCTTTATCACAAGGAGGCGTCTAAAGCCCAAGAGAACATGCATAAAGATGTTTTGAACCAGGTGAAGAAGGAGCGTTTGGTTCGTTGCACAAATGGTATCGATCAATATTTATAGAGCATAGATATATGGATAAGACAAGTGTAGAACAAGAGCAGGGAAATGGCATCTCGGTGGTTATTAATACCTATAATGCCTCCTGCCATCTTCAGCAGGTGCTGGATACAGTGAAGGGCTTTGACGAGGTGGTTGTCTGCGACATGGAAAGTACCGACGATACCTTGGATATTGCAAAGCGTAATGGTTGCAAGATAGTTGTTTTCCCTAGAGGCAGTTATCAGATTTGTGAACCGGCAAGACAGACAGCCATAGATGCAGCTTCCTGCAAATGGGTACTGGTGGTGGATGCAGATGAACTGGTCACCCCAGCACTGAAACAATATCTTTATTCCCTAATAGGGAAGGAGAATGCTCCATTGGGATTGTATGTGCCACGCAAGAGTCGCTTTATGGGAAGATTCATGCATTGTTTCTATCCCGACTATCAGTTGCGTTTCTTTATCAGGAAGGATACGGTATGGCCTGCTGTCATCCATGCCGACCCTATTATCAAGGGCAGGATAGAAAAGATACCAGCAACCCATGCAGATATGGCTTTGGTTCATCTGGCAGACGACAGCATTGCCAGCAGAATGGGGAAAATCAACCAGTATACAGCTAACGAGATAGAAAAGAAGAAAGATCGCAATTATGGAATGGCAGCTTTGTTCTATCGTCCGTTGGTGCGTTTCTTCCGTGCTTATATTCAGAAGGGCGGATTACGTGACGGCAAGGAAGGGTTCATCTGTGCCTGCTATGAAGGAATCTATCAGTTTGTTGCTGTCAGCAAGATTATAGAAGATCGGTTGAAAAATAAAAAAGGTAAGTAGCAGTTTCGGCTACTTACCTTTTTTATTGGATGAATGATATAGTTGATTTCTGTTTTATTTTTCTTCGATAAAGGTCATTCCGCCTGGTCCTACTTCCTCCCGGCAGCGTTTCAAGAGCTTGGCTGGCGTTTCTTCGCCATCATCGAAAGGTAATGCTACTACCGTTTTCTTGCCATAATAGTTTGCCATACCTCGGTTAATCCAATAACCTGGATAAATAGTGATATCATGGAAGGCATCGGATGGCATCTTTACGGTAAGCGGATTTAATACCAGATGATCTGCCTTGCTTTGCTTTACGGCAATTTCGCGCTGCTGCATTTCTAGGTCAAACTTCTGTGCTGTTCCTCTACGCAGCAAGGAGAGTGTTCTGTTGGTAGTAGTTGGCTTTGCTGTGATAGAAAGTACCAACACAAGCCAGTAATATACCGGTAGCCATCTGAAGTATTTATTATATTTCAGTCTGATTGCCTCTGTCAAGTTTACAATAGCAACGCTTATTGGTTCCAGATCAGCCGCTCTGCGCTGAAGAGCACCAGAAAGATAGTAGATATTGAAGCAAATCATCCACAGATGCACATAGAAGTATACATTCTGTGTTCTGTCTGCTCCTTTGGTTCCCATGGCATAGCTGTTTGGAAAAAAGAAGGCGCAATAGAGTAGGAAAGAGATGAGCAGATAAAGCCATGGATGAGAAAACCTAAAGTGGGATGCCTTGGCTAATCTTGCAAGAAAAGGTATGAGAATGGTAAACATGAGTATTTCTGTGATTTTAATGGCATCAGCGAGAAATTCTATGCCCTTTGCTATCGCAATAAAGAAGGCTGAAACCACATTCGGTTGACTGGTGACTGTGGATTGGCGGACAGTATTGCCTGGTGCAAATACACTGAAAGCAAAAGCGCAGGCATAAATGATAAGGATAGAAAGCAAGAAGAAAGGAGTCTTCTTCCTCTCCACCCACATCCATACGATTGCCATAAAGAGAATGGCTGGCATACCCAGACCGGTAACAAAGTTGCCGCCGGCAATGAATATGGCGAGTGCTGCGGAAACCAGCGTGATGATGATTTTCGCTATGATGGATTTTGTAAGATGGAATTCGATGAGTAGGGAGGCAAGAAACAAAGAAATACTATAATATAAGGTATAGTACATCGCTCCGTTATACCAGCAGAATGCATCGTAGAACGACCATACGAACTGTACGGTCATTAATACAAATAGAGTAGAAATGAAAGTGTATTCCAATTTGCTGATATGTAGCAATCTGCGTAATATTGTGTATCCCAGTGTATAGGTGGAAAAAATTAGGCTTCCCAATAGAATAATCGGTACAAGCCAGTATTTGCCAAAAATTCCAGGTTGTAATGCCATCAGGAAACATGCCGAATAGGTACCCTGCCATGTCTGGTAGATATGCATGGATTCAGCCCAGGCCGCCTGAATACATGCCCCAAATGAATGGGTGGCAGTCCAAGCCTTGTAGACAGGAGCTCCGAATACATAGTCATCTGCAAACTGATGGAGATAGGGACCTATTGCCACAACAGGGATGATGGATAAGATTAGAATACAAATCGCCAATATCGTATGGCTTTTTAACAATTTCTGATTCATCGTATTATTGTTTTTGCTTATTTTTATATGTATAATAACAGAGAAACTTGTGCTTTCTTGCACTAATAGTTGTTAAATTATATAAATGCCGTTAAGACTAAAAGGAAAAAGCTTTCAAGAAAGGAAATGGACATCATGTAGACGAACCTATATGATGACCATGTCTTTTCTTGCCTCGAAATTGGCGATAGTCTTGACGATTTCTTCTGATATGTCATCGGATACATAAGAGAAGTCCTTGCCGGTGCGGATGGCTTTGAGGAAGGAGAGGAGCATATAGCGCAACCCTTCTCCATCCAGCTGGTAGAAGTAGCGCTTGTTGTTCTGCGGATTCTCGTATCTCACCTCGAAGTAATCGGTCTTCCACCATGGGGCTGGTACGTAGATGTATCCCTTGGTGCCCGAGATAATCAATTCGCCTTCCGACTTCACGCCTTGACCAACCTTCAGCGAAGCTACGGCATGAGGATAGAGGAAGGATATCTTGGTAAAGGCATCATAGCGCTTTGCTTCGTCCAAGAAGTGAGTGGCTATCTGTTTGCTGCTGTATTCTGTGCCCAGAAGCTGGAAGATAGGCAGGAGTGCCGTCGGTCCCCAGGCGCAGATACTGTTCCATTCGTAAAGACTCTTCTGTGAATCCTGGGTTGGGTCAAAGTCTACGAGACTGGTGCAGGTTGCATCCACCGACATGATATCACCGATGATACCGCCCTTAGCTAAGAGTAAGAGTCGGTAATAGGCTACGGAATAGGCGGTCTTGATAGAATCCATCAAGACTACCTTCTTATCTTTTGCTATTTCCTTGAGTTCTTTCCATTGCTGAGGCTGAAGAGTGATAGGCGATTCGCACAATACGTGTTTGCCAGCTTCTAATGCCTCCTTTATTTGAGCATAGTGCTTGCTTGGGGCAGAGATGACATAGAGCGCATCGCTTTCATCCAGGAGTTTCTGAAAACTGGCTGCCTGCTTTTCCGCTGCCTGCAGATTCTCTGAGAGATATTGGTCGTTGAGGGAGAAAACCTTTCCTACCTCCAATCCATTGACATATTGGCTTTCCCGCTCTATCTTGTTGAGGATAGGCGATTCGCCAACCAGTCCGAGGCGAACCACCTGCTGCTCGCTTCTGATCTCCGTGCTCGATACGCCCTGAGTGCGGTCTAGATAAACCACCTTGCAATAGGCGTTGAGATAGTCAAACTTGCCTCTCCAGTCAGAACCTACGGTAAAGATATCTACGTCCAGTCGCTTGATGTCGTCAATCTTCTGTCCCTCGTATTCCTCGATGATGATTTCATCGGCAATGCCAGTGGCACGCACGGCTTCCACTCGTTCCATGAGGGATTGTTGTACATTGATTTTGCCACGCTCACGGTCGAAGGTATCCGAGGTTACGCCCACGATGAGGTAGTCGCCCAAAGCCTTGGCGCGCTCCAGGAGACGGATGTGACCATAATGAAGCAGGTCGTAAGTACCGTATGTGATGACTTTAACCATAAGTTTCTCTATCTTGAAAGTTCTCTATACCTTATTATATATAATATAGCAGCCCCTTTATAGCAGTCCCTTAGCCTGCATATCCTTCAGTGCATCAACGAGAGTGGTGTTGTCTTTTGGACTCAGGTTGCCGAGATGACCTACACGGAATATCTTTTCTGCCATATCGCCACCATTAGGACATACCCAGATGCCATATTCGTCTTTCAGTTTCAGGAAGATGTCGTAGGCTGAGGCGTTCTGTGGATGCAGAGGAGTAACGGCATTTGACATCGATTGGGAAACGATGGTGAATGGCAGGTCCTTGATCTTGCTTCTGAAATCTTCTGCAAGCTTTTTCATGCGCTGGTTCTCGCTCTCCACACCGCCATTGCGCTCTATCTCCTTCAGGCGGGCATGAATCTGCAGTAAGGTTCCTACGGCTGGGGTGAAAGGAGTCTGTCCACGCTCACCATTCTTCAAGGCATCCTTCAGGTCGAAGTACATTGACTTCACCTTGTTTGCCTCTACTCGCTTGATTGCCTCTGTATCGAGAATGATGACAGAGATGCCTGGAGGACATGCCAGTGCCTTCTGTGAACCCGTAATCATTACGTTCACGCCGAGTTCCTTCATGTTGAATGGGTCCGCGAGGAAAGAACTGATGGAATCTACGGCCAGGAAAATATGGTTGCGATGACAGAAGTCGCTGATCATCTGGATGTCGTAGAGTACGCCGGTAGAAGTCTCATGTAGATTGACGAGGAAGCCGGTGTAGCCTTGTCCCTCGTATGGCTTGAGGTCTTCTGCCGTGAGTGGAGTCCCCATCTCAAGCTTGATTTCTGTATGTGGAATCTCATGAATTTCACAGAGTTGTACGAATCGGTGACCAAAGCTACCGCCATTCACTACCAGTACTTTGTCGGCAGGAGTGAATACATTCATGACCACGGCTTCCATAGAGGCTGTGCCCGAACCTGTGATAAAAACTGTGCGGGCATCGTCTGATGCCTTGGCAAACTGCTTCATCAATTGTTCGTTCTCCTTCATGATGGCGGAGAACTCTGCTGTTCTGAAATAAGGCACCTGCTCAGCGCCGATGGCTCTAACCTCATCGCTTGCCATCACAGGTCCTACTGTAAAATTAAGCATATCTTTATACTTTTTTGATTCTTCCAAATGTCTTGATGCTGGTATATTTACGCCAGAGATTCAGCTTTCTGTTCTTTGGTACACCATGGCGACGGAGGTAGTCTTCTGCTCCGTCGAGCATGCGCTGGCATACGTTGCCGTCCAAATATGGATCGTAGTTGTCTACTATCCACTGTCTCTTGGCTATCGCCTCAGGGTCTGTGAGGGCATGGTCGTAGGCGGCAATCAGCTGATCAGGTTCCGTGATGTTCTCCCAGTAGATATCCTTGGATATGGTGCCGAGGGTGATTACTGGGCGAGAGAGCAGCAGGAACTCATAGATGGTAGAAGAGGTATCGCTGATGAGCGTATCTGCCATCAGTTGATATTTGGTTACGTTCTCTCCCTTGTCGATGAAGAGAACATCCTTCTTGGTTGCAGCCCATTCACGGTATTCATCTACCCATTCCTGACGGGTAAGCGGATGGAACTTCATTACTATCAGGGCATTGCGCTCCTTAGCCAGCTTGCCCAGCTCTTCCTTGATGTAAGGAAGTGAAGTGAGTTTTGGCGAGAAGGTAGGAGCGTAAAGGATCAAGGTCTCCTTGCCGCTTTCCCTGAGCAGTTTCTCTCGGTCGGCATCATATTTATGCAGGTTTTCCTTGATCCAATCCTGCTTAGGCCATCCCGTTTCCAACACCTCGAAATCTCCATATCTCTTGGCCAGAGCCTCGAAGTGGGAAGTGAAGTAAGGACCTTGGGTGAAATAGGTGTCAAAGTAACGGCGGATAATCCAGTGATCTTTCTTCTCTGCGGCATAGCCGTGGAATACCTGTATCTTGACGCCTGGCAGATAGTAAGGCACAATGTTGCCTGGCACATAGATAGCCTCTGGCTGGAAGTCATAGACTTCTTGAATAGAGTTGGTCCATTTCACCTGGTCGGCATATGGAAAACTGTCTATCTTTGGTTTGTGGATATACCACAATATCTCGTGTGGCAAATGTTGCTTTGTCACATGTTCTTGTATCGGATTAAGTATGTCTATGGCATACTTGTTTTCACAGAAAAGAACTATTCTCATGATTCTTTAGGAATTACTTTACCGTTTTTAATTTCATATCGCTTATCAAATTCCTCCTTGGTTCGCTTCCATCTGTTATGCGTCCATAAATAATAAGGTGGATTCCGGTGGATGGTTTCTTCCAGCATCTGGAAGAAGCGACGGGTAATCTCGTGCTCCGGCAGGGAGTTCGGATTGCGGGTGATGAGTTTGTATGTTGCCGTGTAGTAGCCTCGCTTAGGGCGGGACATCTCTACATAGAACACGGCATCGTTCATCTTTCTCATGATTCTCTCGCCGCCAGTAAACACTGGGGTTTCGGGATGGTTGAGGAAAGGAAGCCACAGGTGGATGTTCTCCCACTTGGGACCCTGGTCGCTGATGTAGCCGAAGATGCTCATGATGCCCTTGCGCTTGTAATCCACCAGATAGCGGAGGATGTCCTTCTTTGGGACAGGCACTCCGTTTTCTTCGTGAGAGCGGATGCGCTTGAAGAGTTCGTCGAAGGCTTGGTTGCGCAGAGGATGATAGATGAGGCCCATCTTGCGTGACTTGGGCAGTTCGATGCCTACACATGAGAGCCACTCCCAGTTGCAGTAATGACCCAGGATGGCTGCCACATCCTGACCTTCCTGGAAACATTGTTCTACTTCTTCGCTGTTATATATCTTGAATCGGCGGCGAAGTTCCTTATCGCTGATGCTCAGAAGTTTAACCGCCTCGAAGAAGTAATCGCTGAACCAGCGGTAGAATTTCTTCTCGATGTCAACAATCTCTTCTTCTGATTTCTCAGGGAAGGAGGTGGTGAGATTCTTACGCACAATGCCTCTGCGGTACTTGATGACGTAATACATCATGAAGTACTCGAAGTCGGCAATGCAATAGAGCAGTCTGAATGGCAGCAGCGATATTGCATAAAACAGCGCATAAACAATCTTTGTCATAAGTCCTATGATTTACACCTTATTATATATAAGCAAGAATGCAACTTAACATTTAATATTCAACACTTAACATTGTTATTACACCTGCTGCATATCATGCAACTTCTTGTAATATCCTTCTTTTTCAATCAGTTCCTCATGAGTACCGCGCTCCACAATCTTACCCTCATGCAATACGCAGATTTCGTCGGCATGCTTGATGGTACTCAGTCGGTGGGCCACAGCCACGGTAGTACGGGTCTTCATCAGCTTCTCCAAGGCATCCTGCACCAGGCGTTCGCTTTCGGTATCAAGAGCTGATGTTGCCTCGTCGAGGATGAGGATAGGAGGGTTCTTGAGGATGGCACGGGCGATGCTCACACGCTGGCGCTGACCGCCAGAGAGTCTGCCGCCACGGTCGCCGATACCAGTATCGAAGCCATGTTCCGACTTGGTGATGAATTCGTAGGCATTGGCAATCTTTGCTGCATTGGCTATTTCCTCATCGGTAGCATCTGTCTTGCCGAAACGGATGTTGTCCTTGAAGCTGGCGTTGAAGAGGATGGCTTCCTGGTTTACATTACCTATCAGCTGTCGGAGATCGTGTACGCAGAGGTCCTTCACGTTGATGCCGTCGATGAGCACTTCGCCCTCCTGTACATCGTAGTAACGAGGAATCAGGTCGAGCATCGTACTCTTTCCGCTACCGCTCTGACCCACCAGTGCGATGGTCTTTCCCTTAGGAATCACCAGGTTGATATCCTTCAGCACGTAAACCAGTTCACCGTTCTGATGGTCGGTATAGGCGAAGGAAACGTGGCGGAACTCTATCTGATGTTCGAAGCTGCTGATATGCTCTGGGGTCTCCTTGTCTTTGATTTCCACCTCAGCCTGCAGAATCTTGTCGATACGCTCCATACTTGCCAATCCCTTTGGGATATTGTAACTCGCCTTGGAGAATTCCTTCAGTGGGTTGATGATGCTGTAGAGCATCACGAGGTAGAAGATGATGGTAGGACCGTCGATTCTGCCGTAATCCAGAACCAGGATGCCGCCAAACCACAATACCACTACGATGAGGATGGTTCCCAGGAACTCACTCATCGGGTGTGCCATCTGTTGGCGGATATTTACACGCATGATGTTGTCGCGGTAGCTGCTGTTAACCTGATTGAAACGCTTGTTCATCTTTTCTTCTGCACAGAACGCCTTGATGATGCGCAAGCCGCCCAGCGTTTCTTCTACCATACTCATCGTATCGCTCCAAAGTGCCTGTGCCTCGATACTGTGTGCCTTCAGTTTCTTGCCCACTACTCCCATGAACCAGCCGAAAGGTGGTACAAAGAGGATGGTGAAGAGGGTGAGCTGCCAACTGATGCAGATCAGTGTAATGAAATAGAAGAGAATGAGAATAGGATTCTTGAAGAGCATGTCGAGCGACGACATGATGCTGTTCTCCACTTCCTGCACATCACCGCTCATGCGGGCAATGATATCTCCCTTGCGCTCCTCGCTGAAGAAACCGAGCGAGAGACTGTTTATCTTCTGGTAAATCTGGTTGCGGATGTCTCTTACGATACCTGTACGGATAGGTATGATGGTGGCTGACGAGAGGAAATAGGCTCCCGTCTTGAGGAATGTCATGAAGGCTAGGAATATGCCGATGACCAAAAGGGCTGTTGATGCACTATGGACAACAATAAACTCCTGAATATAATAATACAGGTTGTTGGTTGCAACCTCCTTGATGCTACCCCAATCTCCATTCCAGTGCATATACTCGTTGACACGGATACCACCATCTACTTGGAACAGGATTTGCAGGATTGGTATCAAGGCTGCAAACGAAAAGATGTTCAATACCGCAGACAGGATATTGAACAGGATAGACAGTCCCAGATACTTCTTGTATGGAGGGACGAATCGGCGTAAAATTTGCAAGAATTCCTTCATGAGTGCAAATATAGTGCTTTTTAAGAAAACCGCCAAACTTTTGGCGGTTTTTCTTGTTTATATTCTGTTTTTTCTTTCAGAAGAGTCTTTTTATTCAGAAAAAGCTGTTCTGAAGAGTTTGGGTTTACTCCTTTACTTCTTCTCCGAAGAGAGTAGCAGAGGTAGAACCGGTGATGCGAACCTTCACGAACTCTCCGATATGGTGGTTACCCTTATCGATGACAACCGCCTTGTTCTGTTCTGTTCGACCCATCATCTGCTCGCGGCTACGCTTGCTGAAGTTCTCGATGAGGATGGTGAACTCCTTGCCTTCATCCTTCTTGTTCTGCTCGGCACTCACCTCGGTCTGCAACTTGATAAGTTCGTTGAGGCGGGCTATCTTGGTTTCCTCAGAAACGTTGTCTGGCAGATGTTTGGCGGCATAGGTGCCCGGGCGCTCTGAATACTTGAACATGAAGGCGCTGTCGAAGCCTACTTCCTTCACCAGCGAGAGGGTTTCCTGGTGGTCTTCCTCGGTCTCGTCGTGATAACCCACAAAGATGTCGGTGGTGATGCCGCAGCCTGGAATGATGCGCTTGATATCGGCGATGCGCTGCAGATACTCCTCACGGGTATATTTGCGGTTCATCAGCTTCAAAATCTTGTTGCTTCCGCTCTGTGCAGGGAAGTGGATGTGCTTGCAGAGGTTTGGCTCTTCGGCAATGGCGTGGAGGATGTCCTCTGTCATATCTTCTGGGTTAGAGGTGGTGAAGCGTACTCGCATATCCGGTACAGCCTGGGCTACCATGTGGAGGAGCTCGGCAAAGGAAAGACTGCCTTCCTCGCGCTTGCCCGATGGCGAGAGACCATAACTGTTTACATTCTGTCCAAGCAGGGTAACTTCCTTGAAGCCACGCTGCTGCAAATCGCGAACCTCACGCAGGATGCTCTCAGCATCGCGGCTGCGCTCACGTCCACGGGTATAAGGCACGATGCAGTAGTGGCAGAAGTTGTTGCAACCACGCATGATGCTTACGAAACCGCTCACTCTGTTGCCACCGATGCGCTGAGGTACGATGTCGCGGTAAGTCTCGGTCTTAGAGAGTTCGATGTTGATGGCATTGGTACCCATCTCGCACTGCGCAATCATATCCGGCAGGTTGAGATAGCTGTCTGGTCCGCAAACGAGATTGGCATAGTGGTTCTGGATGAGGTCATCCTTCACGCGCTCAGCCATGCAGCCCAAAACGCCGAGAATCACCTTTCTTCCCTTCTTCTGCTCTGCATGCAGGGTGTCGAGGCGATGATAAATCTTGTTCTCTGCATTCTCGCGGATACTGCAGGTGTTCAGGAAGATGGCATCAGCCTCTTCTTCTTTCTCACAAATTTCGTAGCCAGCCATCTGCATCACAGAGGCAACTACTTCACTGTCTGCCACGTTCATCTGGCAGCCATAAGTCTCAATAAATAGTTTCTTCATTGTTCTAGATGAATTCTATTCGTTTATAATGTTATTGTAATTAAAATATGTATTTATCTGAATCTCAGTCGCGAAGAAGGAGTATGATGCTCTATCATTCGCTTCGATACTGCCATCAATACAAAATAGATGACGATGGCAGAGATGAGGCCGGCGATGGCATCGATGAGATAATGCGCCTGAATATATACGGTAGCCAGACACAGGAAGATGTAGAATGGCAGCATCACGTATAGCATTTTTCTGTTGCCGGCATGCCAGACCAGAAGCATGCAGATGGTGCTCACGCCCACATGCGAACTTGGGAAAGCTGCTGTAGGACGCTCGCCGGCGTTCTTGGCATCCTCTACAAGCTGGTAGAAGATTCCATCGGTGTAACCCGGTGTCGGCAGGCAGTTGGTATGGGTGTTGAAGTAATCGCCCAAAGCCGGGAAGATGCCTTTGGTTATTTCTGATATTCCTACTGCATCAAAGTAGAAGGTCGGGCCCACTACCGGTACATAGATGTAGATGAGATAGTAGATAAAGAAACTGGAGAGCATGACAAATGCAGCTCTTTCAGCCTCATAATATCTGCAGAAGAAATAATAGAATGTAACCAATGCAATCATCGGATAATACATAAAGTAGCCCATCGACATCAGTTCGCTTACTACAGCCCAAGGCAAGGATTTGGCAAAGAGTAGGGCGGGTTGACATCCGAAAAGATCCTGCTCCCAACCTGCAAAGATATGGTCGAGGTTTGGGAACATGCGATTGATTTCGTAGGTGTCGGGATACCACCAGGCAAGCAAAGCCATCTGGGCAATGATGCGCACCATCTTGGTGATGCGGCAAGGTATCATGCGGTATACTGCCCAAAGAGCAATGGTCATGACGAGCACTCTCAGTCGTCCCCAGAGCATAGCTTCCGGATTTACGAGTTTGGTGTAGGTAAAGAGCATGGTGATAATGGTGATTGCCATATATCCCAGCATGACCCATTCCAGTGTCATCAGTCCCTTCTTCGGGTTCTTGTCTATCTTGAAATAATCTTTTATCACGCTTCTTATTAGTTTATAATTTACAGCCATCCGTTATCCTTGTACCACTTGATGGCGAGCTTCACACCTCTTTCCAGTGGATAATGAGGATGATAGCCCAGTTCATCCATGGCTGGCTCAATATCACATCGCCAGTTGCGCTGTTTCAGAATGTTGTACTTATCATTGTTCAGGGCCGACATCTTTCCCGTCATCCTTCCGATATATTCTCCGAAGAAGGTTACGATGCGCAATATCCAGACAGGTGCCTTGATGCGTAGTATCCAAGGATTGCCTAACTCCTTTTTTATCAGGTCGCTGAAGGCGGCCGACTGATATACTTCTCCATCGCTGAGGAAGTATTTCCTGCCGTTCATTCCATGATCCAGAGCCAGGAATACAGCCTGTACTACGTCCTGTACATATACAAAGGTGATGTCCTGGCGCTTGAATCCTACTGCAAAGTCAACATGCTGCTTGATGCTCTGCGCCATGAGGAAATAATCTTTCTCTCTAGGACCATAAACTCCTGTAGGGCGGAGGATGATATAAGGAAAGTTGTTGCCGATGCTGTCCAGATAGCGTTCTGCCTCCAGCTTACTCTTTCCGTATGCTGTATTTGGCTTAGGAGTATCATGTTCTGAGATTTCCTGATAAGGCTGCTCTTCGCGGATGGCTCCAAAAATGCTGAGCGAACTGACAAAGACAAATCGCCTGATAGGCATCTGGAGGCGCAGAAGGACGTTCACCAGATGCTTGGTTCCCTCTGTGTTTACCTTATAAAAGTCCTCTGCATGCAGGCACTTCGTTGCGCCGGCTGCATGCACTATATAGTCGAACTCGTGCGGGGCGAGTTCTTTCTCTAACTCTTCCTCTGAAGAAAGATTGAGATTGATAAAATGGATGCGCTCGTCTTGCAGATACTTTCTGGAACTGGTAGGGCGTACTGCCGCCCAGGTTTCCATGCCCTGTCTCAAGGCCTCTTCCACGATGTAGCTGCCGATAAAGCCCGACGCACCCGTTACTAGAATCTTCATTAATTATTTATAAAATTGCAATTTCGGCTGCAAAATTACAACAAAAAATCGAGTTATCCTCTATGTTATGCCAAAATTCTTTCTTTTTCTTTGTGAAATCACTTCTTTATGGCAACTTTGCTGTTGCGAATCAAGTATCTTGCTTAAAAACATATCTGTTTGTCCTATTTATTATAGGTAGAAAATAAAGATAGGGCATGAAGCCCACCAATGAACTTCATGCCCTATAAACTGTTAACTATAAACTCTCCCTAAGCTTCATGCTGTCTTACACCCATGCGGGCCTCTACTACGTTTACTACGTAGTCGCCGAGCTTCTCGCATTCCTGGATGATATCCATATACATGGTACCGATGGCGTAGGTATAGAGATGGTTGTTTACATCGTTGATATTCTGGCTCTTCAACTGATTGCGATAGTTGTTGATTTCGTTCTCGATGTTGAAAGAGAGGTTGGCATCGTTGTCTCCCTTATGACCTACGAGGGTGATGTTCATCTGGGTAAGGGCATTGTCGGTAAGCTCCATCATCTGATGCATGTGCTCATACTGTGAAGTGATGAAGTCTTCCTTGCCCTTGAAACGGCGGTTCAGCGTGCGGGCGATGTTGAAGCAGCTGTCACCGATACTCTCTATCTCAGAAATCTCACGGAGCATGGCGCGGATTTTTGCCTTGGTCTCGTCAGAAAGATGAGAATCGCTCACCTGGTCGAGATATTTGGCAATCTCTATCTCCATGTTGTCAGAGATGCCCTCGTATTTCTCGATGCGGCTATAGAGTTTTACAAACTTTTCTTCATTGGTCTCGCCAAGAAGCGTCTTCACCATGCCGAACATGCGCTGGATGCGCTCGGCAAAACAATGGATTTCCTTCTGTGCCTCCAAGACAGAGATTTCCGGTGTCTTCATGATACCGCTCTGGATAAAGCGCAGGCGGAAGTCGTCCTCATCGGTATTCTTCTTAGGACGGATAATCTTGCATACCAGCTTCTCTATCTGTGGAATGAACCATACCAGGATAAAGGTATTGGCGAGGTTGAAGGTGGTATGGAAGGCGGCAAGCACAAAGGATAGCTTGGTTGCATTGGCTACGAAATGAGGATCAGTCTTCTCCATGGTATCGTCGAAACCTACCCAGCCGCAAACCAGATGGATGAACGGGTGGAATATGCAGAGTATCCAAAGTACACCGAAGATGTTGAACACCATGTGCGCCATCGCCGCTCTCCGGGCCTGGGTATTGGCGGTGAGCGCTGCCACGTTGGAGGTTACGGTTGTACCGATATTCTCACCCATCACAAGCGCAATGCCCTGATAGATTGGCAATACACCGGTAGAGCAGAGAATCATCGTAATCGCCATGACGGCTGCCGAACTCTGCACGCACATAGTGAGTATACTACCAATAATCAGGAAGGTGATGGTAGTCTGGAAACTGTGAGGGTCGAAACTTGCGAAGAATTCAAGAACTGGCTGATTATGAGCCAAATCCATGTCGATACCAGTTTGGCGTAAAGTACCCAAACCGAGGAACATAAAGGATATACCGAAGATGAAGTCGCCGATAATCTTGCGCTTCTTGCTGTAAATCAGGATGATGGCGATGAAGAACGCCGGCCATACAAAATCTGTGATGTTAAACGAGAAACCGGCACTCATGATCCATGCGGTGAGCGTGGTTCCGATGTTGGCGCCCATGATAACGGAGATAGCCTGGGCTAGGGTAAGGAGACCTGCATTGACGAATGATACGGTCATCACCGTCGTGGCTGTAGAAGACTGCACCGCTGCGGTGATGAGCGTACCCGAGAGGATGCCCGTCAAACGATTGGTGGTCATTGTTCCTAACACATGGCGGAGCTGTGGTCCTGCCATCTTCTGCAAACTGTCGCTCATGGACTTCATACCGAACATCAGTAGGGCGAGTGCTCCAATAAGCTTAAAAAATATCCAAATCGACATATAATAACTTAATTAATGTTGTCAAATACATCAAGTTTCCGAATTTCTTCGTAACTTTACACTCTGTAGGCGTCTCTCTTCTAAAAAGAGTAAGCCGATGCTCAAAAAGCACCTTCGGGGGCTTCGAGAGCTGGTAGATTAGTTTAATTTTGTAACATAGTTTTAATACAAATGAAACAAGTAATTCAAATCCGTTGCAAAAATAATAAAAAATCTCAGAAAGTAGAAATCGGAAGCACACTTTTTGATATTTTTTCAGCATTTGACCTCAAAATGACCCACGGACCGGTGTCTGCAAGGGTAAATAACAAGGTTGAAGGCATGCATTATCGTGTTTATAATTCTAAAGATGTAGAATTTCTTGATATGACTTCTTCATCCGGTTCGCGTGCATATACCCGTACCCTCTTCTTTGTTCTCTGCAAGGCGGTACAGGACATTTATCCTGCTACAGATGTGGTGATTGATATCCCCGTATCGAATGGTTTTTACGTAGATATCCGCCTGGGCAGACCTGTTGTTGATGAAGATGTGAACATTATCCGCCGTCGCATGCAGGAGATTATCGATGCCAGGATGCCGATACGCCGCTTCACCGTGCCTACCGAAGAGGCTGTTGCGCTGTTCCAGGAGAAAGGGGATGTTGAGAAGGTAAAACTGCTCAAGACATCGGGCTCTATCTATACTACCTATTATAAAATAGGTGATTATGTGGATTATTACTACGGTACGCTGCTCACCAATACCTCGCAGCTCTATCTCTTCGGGCTGGAGAAATATTATGATGGCATGCTCCTGCGCATTCCTTCGCTCAAGAACCCGGATGTGCTGGGCGAAATGACCCGACAGGACAAGATGTTTGAGATATTCAAGGAGCATCATCGCTGGCAGAGTATCCTGGGCATCAGAACCATAGGTGATTTTAACCAGGCGATAGATGCCAATCATGCTACCGATATCATCAATATCAGCGAGGCGCTGCAGGAGAAGAAAATTGCCAAGATTGCTGAGGAGATAGCCAGCCGCAAGGGGGTGAAACTGGTACTGCTGGCTGGTCCTTCTTCTTCGGGCAAGACCACTTCGTGCAAGCGCCTGAGCATACAGCTTGCCGTAAACGGATTGAAACCGCTCCAGATTTCGCTCGATGATTATTTCGTAGATAGGGAGAAAACGCCGAAGGATGCTTCGGGCGAATATGATTATGAGAGCATTTATGCCCTGGATCTCGACCTGATCAACGAGCAGTTCAACGCCCTCTTCCGTGGTGAGGAGGTGGAATTGCCGAAGTATGATTTCCAGAGCGGAAAGAGTAAAAAGAGCGGCAACAGATTGAAGATGACCGATAACAATGTGCTGGTGGTAGAGGGTATTCACGCATTAAACCCTGAACTGACGGCTCACATCCCGCAGGAGCAGATATTCAGAGTATATGCTTCGGCGCTGACCACGATTCTTCTGGACAATCACAATTATATCCCGACAACAGACAACCGTTTGCTTCGCCGTATCATCCGCGATAACAAATATCGTGGTGTCTCTGCCCAGGAAACTATTCATCGCTGGCCTTCGGTAAGGGCAGGTGAGAACAAGTGGATATTCCCGTTCCAGGAGAATGCCGATGCGATGCTCAATACGGCGATGCTTTATGAACTGGCTGTAATCAAGATGCAGGCAGAGCCGCTGCTGCAGCAGGTTCCGGAGAATTGTGAGGAATATGCTGAGGCTTACCGGTTGCTTAAGTTCCTGAAATACTTCAAGGGTATACCTTATAATAATCTGCCGCCTACTTCGCTTCTGCGAGAGTTCCTGGGGGGCAGCTCGTTCCATTATTAAAGGTTTTATCTTTCGGAGATAAGTTGGCTGTTTGAGTATGACAGCCAACTGGCAGAAGCCGGACAGCCGACTAGCGCCTTATCCGCTAGTCGGCTGTTTGTCTGTAACAGTGGTCGGAAATGGGTTTATCTGATTTTCTTTTAGGGGCCTGGTTCGCTTTTCGGGGCGATAGACGAAAAACTCTTCACTCTTCACCAAATGCTCCGAACCCCCTGTGTTTATCGGCATTCCGAGTGGTGAAGAGTGCTCGGGCACTCTTCACCCACTCTTCACCACTCTTCACCTTCGGTCGCACAAAAAATGCGCCGGTCCTTTTAGCGGATTCTAAATCCGCCAGAGCAGAGCGGTGAAGAAGTGGTGAAGAGTGGTGAAGAGTGGGTGAAGAGAAACAAATAACTCTTCACCCCTCGGAATGCCGATAAACACAGGGGTTTCGGCCCGAAAGGTGAAGAGTGAAGAGTATTTCAGAGTAGAGTTGCTATACTTTATTATAAAGCGTACGAATTTATAAAGCCTGCGGCTTAGAGCTTGCTGCCATAGCACAAGTCGCCGGCGTCGCCGAAGCCTGGCACGATATACTTATGCTCGTTCAAGCCCTCATCAATAGAGGCACACCAGATGGTAGTCTTGTCCTCTGGGAAGGTTTTCTTGATGTGCTCAATGCCCTCAGGCGCAGCAAGAACACAGGCAATGTGGATATGTTTAGGATTGCCCTTGGTGAGGAAAGCCTTCATGCCCATCTCCATGCTGATACCTGTGGCAAGCATAGGGTCGGCAATGATGAGCACCTTATCCGTAAGATCAGGTGTAGCGAGGTATTCGATATGTACGCCCACCTCAGTATGCTCCTTGTTGGTATATTCGCGATAAGCACTCACAAAGGCATTGCCAGAGTGGTCGAAAATATTGAGGAAACCTTCGTGGAAAGGAAGTCCGGCACGGAATATAGTACCGATGACAATCTTTTCAGTAGGAAGATTGACCTGGGCCACACCGAGCGGTGTAGTCACCTCAGTCTTTTCGTAATTAAGAGTCTTTGATATTTCAAAGGCTTCATACTCACCGATTCTCATAATGTTGTTGCGGAAGAGCAGTCGGTTCTTTTGATAATCGCAGTCACGCATCTCTGCCAGATAGCGGTTGATGATGCAATTGTGCTCGCTTAAATTATTTATCTTCATATAGTTGTAGTTTTTCTGCAAAGATATAATAAATCTCGGAAACGGCAAAATGTTTGGGCAATTATTTTCTCTCTGGAGGAATTAAAGAACATGTTACTATCTTATTTTTCCTTCAAATATCCTCTTATATATAAATAGGTGTAAATCTCTGCTTGTTTTTCTCTAAGCAGAGATTTTTTGCAAAGTCAACGTGGCAATTGTCGGTCGAATCGGCTTTTTTTAAGTTCTTTAACCTAAAAAGCTTTTAAAAAGAAAGAATAATACCTAAGAATCTTTGCTATAAAACATATTTTTCGTAACTTTGCGGCGGTTTTGGGAGAATGATGATTTCTTCTGTCAACCAAGGTAAAAAGAAATTATTCACAACTTAAATACATTTAAAATAAAATGGCAAAGTTTGATAAGTCAGTTTTAGCAAAGTACGGAATCACAGGTACAACTGAGGTTCTCTACAATCCTTCTTATGAGGTATTGTTCAATGAGGAGACTAAGGAAGGTCTCGAGGGTTTTGAGGTTGGTCAGGAGACTGAGCTCGGTGCAGTTAACGTAATGACTGGTATTTACACTGGTCGTTCTCCTAAAGACAAGTTCATCGTTGACGATGCTACATCTCACGACACTGTATGGTGGGATTCTGAGGAGTATCACAACGATAACCACAAGGCTACTCCAGAGGCTTGGAATGCCGTTAAGGAGATCGCTAAGAAGGAGCTTTCTAATAAGAAGTTGTTCGTAGTAGATGGTTTCTGCGGTACACACAAGGATACACGTATGAAGGTACGTTTCATCGTTGAGGTAGCATGGCAGGCACACTTCGTAACAAATATGTTCATCCGTCCTCAGAACGAGGCTGAGTTCGATCAGGAGCCAGACTTCATCGTTTACAATGCTTCTAAGGCAAAGGTTGAGAACTGGAAGGAGTTGGGTCTCCACTCAGAGACAGCCGTTGTATTCAACGTAACTTCTAAGGAGCAGGTTATCATCAACACATGGTATGGTGGTGAGATGAAGAAGGGTATGTTCTCTATGATGAACTACTTCTTGCCATTGAAGGGTATGGCTTCTATGCACTGCTCTGCCAACACAGATATGAACGGTGAGAATACAGCTATCTTCTTCGGTCTTTCTGGTACAGGTAAGACTACATTGTCAACAGACCCTAAGCGTAAGTTGATCGGTGACGATGAGCACGGATGGGACGACGAGGGTGTGTTCAACTTCGAAGGTGGTTGCTACGCTAAGGTTATCAACCTCGACAAGGAGTCTGAGCCAGATATCTACGGCGCTATCACACGTGACGCTCTCCTCGAGAACGTAACTGTAGCTAAGGATGGTAAGATTGACTTCGCAGATAAGACTGTTACCGAGAATACTCGTGTATCTTATCCTATCTACCACATCAAGAACATCCAGCGTCCATTCTCTCAGGGTCCAGCTGCTAAGCAGGTTATCTTCCTCTCAGCAGATGCATTCGGTGTATTGCCACCAGTATCTATCTTGAACGCTGAGCAGACTAAGTATTACTTCCTCTCTGGCTTCACTGCTAAGTTGGCTGGTACAGAGCGCGGTATCACCGAGCCTACTCCAACATTCTCTGCTTGCTTCGGTCAGGCATTCTTGGAGTTGCACCCAACTAAGTACGCTGAGGAGTTGGTAAAGAAGATGCAGAAGTCTGGTGCTAAGGCATACTTGGTTAACACAGGTTGGAACGGTACAGGCAAGCGTATCTCTATCCGCGATACACGTGGTATCATCGACGCTATCCTCGACCACTCAATCGACGCAGCTCCTACAAAGACTATCCCATTCTTCAACTTCGTAGTTCCTACACAGTTGGAAGGCGTAGATCCTAAGATCCTCGATCCACGTGATACATACGCTGAGGCTTCTCAGTGGGAGGAGAAGGCTAAGGATTTGGCTGCTCGTTTCATCAAGAACTTCAAGAAGTATGAGACAAACGAGGCTGGTAAGGCTCTCGTTGCTGCTGGTCCACAGCTCTAATTCGACACTTCGAATTTATACTAAATATGGAATCCCGTTTCTTGCAAAAGAAGCGGGATTTCTTCGTTTTTACGCCTCGAAATCACTAAAAAACTTAAAAAATGCGCCTAAAAATGAATAATTTGCATAATAATAAGGAGAAAAGGTCGAGTTTTTAAAGAATTCTCAGTAAATTTGCAGCTAAAAATAAAATAGGATAGAATGAAAAGGAAGTTTTTTGCTTTCATAGCGCTGATTACAGCTACGCTCTCGCTCTCTTCTTGCTTGAGCAGCGATGAAACAACAGTAGAATATACACATGATACAGCCATCACGGCTTTCTCGTTGGGTAGTCTTGACAGATATACCAAAACGAAGGCAGGTAAAGATACCTTGCTCAAGGCTAATGTGACGGGCTCTGACTATAAATTTTCCATAGATCAGGCACGACGCTTGATTTATAATGTAGATTCCTTGCCTTGTGGGGTGAGGGATACTGCCATATTGGCTACTATCAGCAGCAAGAATAGCAGCCCTATTCTCCTGATGGATATCAACAAGACTGATTCTGTCGCAGCATACTATTCAAGCTCTGATTCCATCAACTTCTCAAAGCCTCGCTTTATTAGAGTTTACAGCGGTGACTACTCTGCCTATGCCCAGTATAAGGTTATCGTAAACGTACATAAGGAGTTGCCTTATGAGTTTAAGTGGCATGAGCTGGCTCAGAACAACAGTCAGTTGGCAGCATTCTCTGATTTGAAGGCTGTAGCTTGTGGTGATGATATCTATGTATTCGGCAAGACTGCCGATGGTACTAAGGTGCTGAAGTCAGCCATCAATGATGGCAGCGCCTGGTCATCTATTACGATGAACGTAAGCTTAAGTAGTGACGCTTACCAGAGTGCAGTAGCGCTGGATGGCAAACTCTATATCTCAGATGGCGGCAAGGTTTATGCTTCTGCCGATGCTGCAACATGGACAGTGGCTTTTGAAAATACAGATATTAAGCAGCTCATTGGTGCAAGCAGCAAGTATCTCTATGCTTATACTGCTACAGGTATCTCTGTTTCAAAAGATAAGGGTGCCAGCTGGGAGCAGGAGAAACTTGATACAGATGCAGCCTATTTGCCAACACAGAATATCTCAATGAATGTGGCTGGCGTGCTCTCTGCAAAAAATGTGGAGAACGTGATGCTGCTGGGTACTCGCGACAAGGCTTTGAAAGATACGGTTGCTACCACATGGTTGCGCACGGTTGACTATGCAAATGAAGACGGACAATGGAACTATCTGGAAATCGAAAACAATAAAAGTGGAAAGATGCCTTGGTTGGATCAGGTAATTACCTGTGCTGCCGATACAGGCTTCGTTGCTTTAGGCAGTAACGGCAAATGGTATAAGAGCCAGAATGCCGGATTGACTTGGAAGCAGGATGCGATGGTTGTTCTGCCTGCTAAGTTTGCTACTGAAGGTCGTTTCGCTTTCTGTCGTGACAATCAACATTACTATTGGATTATCAGAAACGGATACGTATGGAGAGGACGTTTCAATATAGATGGCTGGAGGAGCAAGGAAGATTAATCATCCTGCTTGCCTTCTTAACTCTGGGCTGTATGGCGGTTCGTGCACAGGACGATCCGCAATATCGCATGGAGATAGGTGCCGGTGTGGGAGTAATGACCTATGAAGGCGACTTTAACGGAAATGTGCTTGGCGACATGCAACCTGCCGGTTTCCTGGTGGGAAGATATAATTTCGACCCCTACAAGGACTTGAAACTGAGCGTGGGCTTTGGAAAAATAAAAGGTTCTTCGGCAAATGTGGATACTTTCTATCCTGATTATGCTGAGAATCCCTATTCCTTCAATCATACGCTGGTGGATATGAATCTGGTGTTTGAGTACAACTTCTGGCCTTACGGAACAGGCAGAGACTATCGTGGAGCTCAGCGTCTGGTTCCTTATATACTGGGTGGCTTGGGAGCAACCTATGTAAAAGGTAATGAAAAAAATGTATTTACAGCCAACGTGCCTTTAGGCATTGGCGTAAAATATAAAGTAAACGAAAGGTTGAACTTGGGGCTGGCCTGGACTTTCCATTTCTCGCTTAGCGATGAACTGGATGGTGTGAAAGACCCTTACTGGGTAAAGAGTAGTGGCATTTTCAAGAATTCCGACTGCTATTCTTCCATAGCCGTTTCGGTGACCTATAGTTTCAGTGCAAAATGTAGAACTTGTAATAAAGAAGAATGATGGACAACTTAGATATGAACAGGATTCCTGCGCACATCGCTATCATTATGGATGGCAATGGTCGCTGGGCAACAGAACGAGGCAAAGAACGTAGCTACGGCCATCAGGCTGGAGTAGATACAGTGCGTCGAATTACATCGGAGTGTACCCGATTGGGTGTGAAATATCTCACCCTCTATACTTTCTCTACAGAGAATTGGAACCGTCCGGCCGATGAGATTGCTGCCTTGATGGGACTGGTACTGACTTCGCTCGAAGATGAAATCTTCATGAAGAATAATGTCCGCTTCCGTGTGATTGGCGATATGAACCGCTTGCCACAACAGGTGCAGGACAAACTTCAGGAGACTATGGACCATACTGCGAAGAACGATGCTATGACTATGGTTGTGGCATTGAGCTATTCTTCACGTTGGGAAATTCTGAATGCTACTAAGAAAATGGTAAAAGAAGCATTGGAGTCAGGTTCAACCTATGAGCAGATAGAGGATAAACTGACAGAGGAGAACTTCGAGAAGCATCTTGAGACCAGTTTCATGCCAGATCCTGAACTCCTGATACGTACAGGAGGTGAACTCCGTATCAGCAACTATCTTCTTTGGCAGATTGCTTATTCTGAGTTGTATTTCTGTGATACCTTCTGGCCAGACTTCAATGAAGAAGATCTGCATAAGGCAATAGCAAGTTATCAGAACCGCCAACGTCGATTTGGAAAAACCGAGGCACAGGTGGAAGAGGAGGAGAAATAAGCAAACCTCATACAAGCATAGAAAAATCATATTATATATAATAAGGTATAAATGAATAGATTTAAAAAGATTTTCATCCTGCTGTTCGGCGTAATGGCATGCATGCAGATTCAGGCACAAGATAAAATCGTAAACCCTGACATCTCGTATGCTGGTACACCTCGTACCCTTAAGATTGGTGGTATCAATGTTTCGGGTGTTGAGGGCTACGAAGACTATGTTCTCACAGGTATCTCCGGCCTCAGTGTGGGCGATGAGATTACTGTGCCTGGCGACGAGATTACCAATGCCGTAAAGCGCTACTGGAAACATGGACTCTTCTCAAAGGTGGCTATCGCTGCCGACTCTATCGTAGGTGAGAAACTTTATCTTCATATCTATCTTGCGGTTCGTCCACGTATCTCTAATATCAACTATGTTGGTTTGAAGAAGAGCGAGCGTGAAGATATGGAGCAGAAGTTGGGTATGGTAAAGGGCACTCAGGTAACTCCGAATATGCTCGACCGTGCCAAGATTCTCGCCAAGAAGTATTTCGATGATAAGGGTTTCAAGAACGCTGATATCCAGATTAACCAGCGCGATGATGTTGCCAACAAGGGACAGGTAATCCTGGATGTTGTTGTTGACAAGAAAGAAAAAATCAAGGTACATCAGATAACTATTGATGGAAACGAACAGCTTTCTGACCGCAAGATTAAGGGTGGAGTCTTCTCGAAGGGTGCTTTTGCCAAGACGCATGAGGCTGGTAAATTCGCCTCTTTCTTCAAGTCGAAGAAATTTACCCCTGAGCGTTGGAAGGAAGATAAGCAGAAACTCATCGACAAATATAATGAGTATGGTTTCCGTGATGCACAGATTCTGGAAGATAGCGTGAGCAACTTCGATGAGAAGCACGTTAATATCTACATCAAGGTAGATGAAGGTAAGAAATACTATATCCGTAACATCTCCTGGGCAGGTAATACCGTTTACTCTTCAGCTTATCTCGAAGCATTGCTCGGTATGAAGAAGGGCGATGTATATAACCAGAAGATATTGGGTAAGCGCCTGAATGAAGATGATGACGCTGTTTCTAACCTCTACTATAATAATGGTTATGTGTTCTCTCGTATCGAACCGACTGAAATCAATATTGATGGCGACTCTATCGATTTGGAGATGCGCGTAACAGAGGGACCTCAGGCTTATCTGAGTCATGTACGTATCAATGGTAATACCCGTCTTTACGAAAACGTAGTGCGTCGTGAACTTCGTACCAAGCCAGGCGACCTTTTCTCTAAGGATGCTCTGATGCGTTCGGCTCGTGAACTTGCTTCTATGGGACACTTTGATCCTGAGAAGGTTAGCCCGGATGTAAAGCCTAATCCTGAAGATGGTACGGTTGATGTAAACTGGAACCTGGAGCAGAAGAGTAACGACCAGATTGAGTTCTCGCTCGGTTGGGGTCAGACGGGTGTCATCGGACGTGTGGGCTTGAAGCTCAACAACTTCTCTATGGCAAACCTCTTCAACAAGAACAAGGAGCATCGTGGTATCATGCCTATCGGTGATGGTGAGGTGCTGAGTATCGGTGCACAGACCAATGGTACCTACTACCAGAGCTATAACGTAAGCTACTCTACCAACTGGTTTGGCGGCAAGCGCCCTATCCAGTTCAGCGTAGGTGCATACTACAGTAAGAGTACCGATGTGTCAAGCAACTATTACAATAGTGCAGCCATGTACAACTATCAGAGTTACTTATATGGCTATGGTTCTAGTTACTATAACAACTACGAGAATTATTACGATCCAGACAAGTATATCCAGATGTTGGGTGTAAGCCTCGGTTGGGGTAAGCGCCTCCGTTGGCCGGATGATTACTTCACCTTGTCTGTACAGTTGGCTTACCAGCGCTACATGATGAAGAACTGGAGCTATATGTTGATGACCAACGGTAATGCGAACAACTTGAACTTGACCATCGCATTGAACCGAACATCAACCGATAACCAACTCTTCCCACGTCGTGGTTCAGAGTTTGAGGCAAGTGTCAACCTTACTCCACCATGGAGTGCGTTCGACAACAAGGACTACAAGAATCTTGCCAACGATTCTAAGTCGCCAACCTATTCTGCAGAGCAGCAGGAGAAGTACAGATGGATTGAATACCATAAGTGGAAGTTCAAGGCAAAGACTTATACTGCACTCACAGAGGGTCAGAAGTGCTTCGTATTGATGACCCGTGTAGAACTCGGTTTGCTCGGTTCTTATAACAAGTATAAGAAGAGTCCGTTCGAGACCTATTATGTGGGTGGTGACGGTATGAGTGGATACTCATCATATTATGGTGAGGAAACAATCGGACTCCGCGGTTATGAGAATGGTTCTGTATCTTACAGTCCTACAACCGGTTACTATGCTTATGCATACGACCGCTTCTCATTGGAGCTTCGCTATCCATTCCTCTTAGGTAATACAACCATTTACGGTTTGACCTTCGTAGAGGCTGGTAACGCTTGGTATGAAACCAAGAAGTTCAACCCATTCAGCATGAAGCGTAGTGCCGGTGTCGGTGTACGTATCTTCTTGCCTATGGTTGGTCTGATGGGTATTGACTGGGCCTACGGTTTCGATACTGTATGGAATGGTAGCTCATATAAGAAGGGTGGAAGTCAGTTCCACTTCATCTTAGGTCAGGAATTCTAAAAATGGGTTTTATGAAGAAAATAGTATTGATGCTGATGATGGCTGTAGCAGCCATCTCAGCACATGCACAGAAATATGCATTGATAGATATGGAGTACATCTTGAAGAATGTACCCGCTTATGAGCGTGCCAACGAGCAGCTGAATCAGGTAAGCCGCAAATGGCAGGCTGAGGTAGAAGCTCTTAACACAGAGGCAAGCACCATGTATAAGAACTATCAGAACGAGGTAGTGTTCCTTTCCCAGGAGCAGAAGAAGGCTAAGCAGGATGCCATCATGCAGAAAGAGAAGGAGGCTAGCGATTTGAAGAAAAAATATTTTGGTGCAGAAGGCGACCTTTATAAGATGCGTGAGGCATTGATGGGACCTATTCAGGAAGAGATTTATACAGCAGTAAAAGAGATTTCAGACCTGCGCGGATATTCGCTTGTTCTCGATAGAGCTAGCAACAGCGGCATCATCTTTGGCTCTCCTAAGATAGATATTAGCAACGAAGTGCTCCAAAAATTAGGTTATTCCAAATAATAATTGTATATTTGCAGCCGGTAAGTACATGTGCCAATGGTTGGCGGCATGAAAACTTCATTTAGAAATTAATAATTAAAAAGAATAGAACAATGAAAAAGCTTATTTTAATGTTGATGCTTTGTGCACCAATGACTATGATGGCTCAGAAGTTTGGTAAAGTAAATACTCAGCAGATTATGCAGTCTTTGCCAGATGTAGCTAAGGCTAATGGCGAGATGGAAGCTCTCCAGAAGCAGAAGGAGAATGACTTGAAGTCTATGCAGGATGAGTTCCAGCGTAAGGCTGATGAGTATCAGAAGGGCTCCAGCACAATGAACGCTACAGCAAAGCAGCAGAAGGAAACTGAGTTGCAGACTCTCCAGCAGAAAATTCAGCAGGCTTACCAGGATGGTCAGCAGGAGTTGCAGAAGAAGAGCAGCGAACTCATGCAGCCTATCGTAGCAAAGGTACGTACAGCTATAGAGGCTGTAGGTAAGGCAGGCAACTACACCTTTATCTTCGAGGATGGTGCAGCTGTATATACTGGTACTAACGTAGTAGACGTTACTAAGGAAGTACAGGCTAAGATTAAGTAATCAAGGCAAGAAAAATCAGATAGATTGAGGGCAGGCAGAAGTGCTTGCCCTTATTTCTCATTTTTAATTTTGAGATATTAATAAAGTATTCATTATAAACGGTATCACTCATCATGAAAAAGAATCTCTTATTCTTGGCTTTTGCTCTCTGCTCTTTGACAGCTTCAGCCCAGCAAGCAATGCCTGCGACAGAGGCTCAGCAGCAACAGGTTGCTGCACCGGCTCCTTTGCGTTTTGGCTACTTTAGTTTTGATAAGGTTTTTCATACTATGCCTGGTTACGCTATAGCCAAGCATAATATGGATGAACTCCGTGAGAAATACGATGCAGAAACGAAACGTGTAGAAACAGAGTTTAATGCTAAGTATGAGGAATTTCTTGATGGACAGCGCACTTATGCCAAAACAATCCTGGAGAAGCGTCAGGCAGAATTGCGTGAATTAATGGAGAAGAATATTGCCTTTAAGGCTGAGGCAACCCGCCTTTTGCAGCAAGCAGAGAATGATGCTTATGCTCCGCTTAAAGCAAAAATAAACGAGGAAGCCAAAAAGATTGGCAAGCAGAAGGGCTTTGCCTTTATTCTCAATACAGACAATAATGCAGCTCCTTATCTCAACGAAGAGATGGGGGAGGATATTACAGCTTTGCTGGAGGAGACTTTAAAATGATGTTGCCTTCTAATCCCGGACCAATCGGTGTCTTTGATTCTGGTTATGGCGGACTGACCATCCTGCATGGATTGCGCCAGACGATGCCTCAGTATGATTATATGTACTTGGGTGATAATGCTCGTGCTCCTTATGGCTCGCGTTCGTTTGAGGTGGTTTATAAGTTCACACGCCAGGCTGTGCTTAAACTTTTCTCTATGGGGTGTCATCTCGTTATCCTGGGGTGTAATACTGCTTCGGCTAAGGCCCTCCGTTCATTACAGCAGCGCGATATTCCTGAGTTAGATCCCAGTAGAAGAGTTCTGGGTATTATCCGTCCTACAGCTGAAGTGATTGGTACTATTACCAAGAGTAATCACGTGGGACTTCTGGCTACAGAAGGTACTATTAAAAGCCAAAGTTATAATATAGAAATTTCGAAACTTTGGCCGGAGATTCAGGTGAGTGGCGTGGCTTGTCCGCTTTGGGCTGCCATCGTAGAAGCTAATGAAGCAGATAGTCCGGGAGCTGATTATTTCGTAAAGAAACGCATCGACCAGCTGATGTTGAAGGACGCTGATATTGATACCATTATTTTGGGTTGCACGCATTATCCGCTTCTTATGAGCAGCATTGTGAAGAATCTTCCTGATGGCGTAAGAGTGGTTCCGCAAGGACAATATGTAGCAAATAGTCTGAAAGATTATCTGAAACGCCATCCGCAGATGGAACAGATGATTACCAAAACAGGCTCTTGCCGATATCTCACAACAGAGAGTGAGGATAAATTCAAGGAATCTGCACAGATTTTCCTTCATGAACAAGTGGAGGTTACACATGTAGATCTTGAATAGTTTATAGTTAATAATTTATAGTTAATAGTTATGCAAGAAACAAGACAAAACCGTATATCAAGACTTCTCCAGAAGGAGTTGAGTCTTATCTTCCAGTCACAAACTCGCATGATGCATGGTGTGATGGTAAGTGTTACTAAGGTTAGAGTAAGTCCAGATCTCAGTATCTGTACAGCTTACTTGAGTGTGTTCCCTTCTGAAAAAGGAGAGGAGATTTTGAAGAATATCAATGCAAATGAGAAGACAATCCGTTTCGACTTGGGTAAAAAAGTGAGAAACCAGTTGCGTATTATTCCAGAACTTCGTTTCTTCCTTGATGATAGTCTCGATTATTTGGAGCACATTGATGAACTCTTGAAAAAGTAAAAGAGTAAAGAAGTAAAAAGACAAGGGAGTTAAGACGACAATTCTTGACTCCCTATACTGTTATATAAATAAGGTAAGATAGAATTATGAATTTCCCATTCTTTATAGCTCGCAGGTATCTTTTCTCTAAGAAGAGTACGCACGTTATCAACGTCATCAGTTCTATTTCTGTAATAGGTGTGGCGGTAGCTACGATGGCTCTGGTCATCGTTCTGAGTGTTTTTAACGGCTTCCATGACCTGGTAGCTTCACTCTTTACGAGTTTTGATCCACAACTCAAGGTTGTGCCTGTTGAGGGAAAGACTGCACCTGCAGATGATCCTATTCTTACTAAGATTCGTCTTTTGCCGCAGGTGGATGTTGCGACAGAAACCGTGGAAGATCAAGCTCTTGCAATCTATAATGATCATCAGGCAATGGTGAAAATCAAGGGTGTAGATGATAATTTTGCAGAACTTTCTCATATTACAGATATTTTATATGGTGATGGCTCCTTCTCCTTGCATGCTGCCAATCTGGAATATGGAACCGTAGGTATTCGTCTTGCCCAGAACTTAGGCATCGGAGCACAATGGGATGGTTTCCTGAAAATCTATGCTCCTAAAAAAGAAGGACAGCTGGATATGACTAACCCTGGTGATGGCTTTGTAGCTGACTCGCTTAACTCTCCTGGAGTGCTTTTTGCCGTTAAACAGGCAAAGTATGATAAAAACTACATCATCACTTCTATCTCATTTGCCCGTAATCTCTTTGGTCAGCAAGGTATGCTCTCTGATTTGGAATTACGCTTGAAACCGGGTAGCAATCTGGATGCTGTAAAGGCTGAGATGCAGCAGATTGCTGGTAATAAATATAAAGTGCTTGACAGATTTGAACAACAGGAAGATACCTTTAAAATTATGTCGATAGAGAAGATGATTGCTTATATCTTCCTGACCTTTATCTTAGTTGTTGCATGTTTCAATATCATCGGGTCGCTTTCTATGCTTATTATTGATAAGAAAAATGATGTAGTGACTCTTCGTAATCTTGGAGCTAACGATAAGCAGATTACCAGGGTATTTCTTTTTGAAGGTAGAATGATTGCTGTGATAGGTGCGGTCATCGGTATCGGATTGGGCTTGCTTCTCTGCTTTTTGCAACAGCAATATGGATTTGTACGTCTGGGAGATTCTGAAGGCTCCTTTATCGTTGATGCTTATCCTGTAAGTGTTCATTACTCAGATGTTGCCATTATTTTCGTTACTGTAATTGCTGTAGGTTGGCTTGCTGTATGGTATCCTGTAAGAGCGCTGAGTAAAAGGCTTTTGAGTTAGTGCTGAACTTTCTTTTATTAAGGAGTTAAAGGAGTTAAAGGAGTTAAGGAGTTAAGACGTATGTCTTATTGGTTTTAAATATATGCCAAAAGACTGTTGTCTTAACTCCTTAACTCCTTAACTCCTTTAACTCCTTTATTTATTTTTTCCTGATGAGTGTAAGACCATCGCGTAGTGGTAAGATAACAACCTCTACTCTAGAATCTCTTGCTATTAAATCATTGAAAGCCCGAATGCCTTGAGTCTGGTGGTCTCGGTCGTAGGCTGGATCGATGACGTGACCATCCCAAAGAGTATTGTCTGCAAGGATGTAGCCTCCAGGGTTCAGGATGCTCATAACCATTTCATATGTTTCTATATAGGTACGTTTATCTCCATCAACAAAAGCCATATCAAATTTTACACCTAATTGGGGTGCTTCTACGTTGGCATCACCGATGCGGAAGTCAATCTTATCGGCAACATTCGAACCTTCTATCCAGGGACGGGTAAAATCTTCCATCTCATCATTGATCTCGAAAGTATAGAGTTTCCCACCTTCCTGCAATCCCTGGGCCAGGCAGATGGCACTATATCCACTAAAAGTGCCTACTTCCAGAATGTTCTTCGGGCGAATCATCTCTACAAGCATTTTGAGAAGCCTGCCCTGAATATGGCCGCTAGCCATACGTCCATGGATAGTATGTATATTGGTGGCGCGGTAAAGACGATACAGATAATCGCCTTCAGGCTCTATATGCTGGCAGATATATTTGTCTATGAGTTCAGTCTCAGTCATAATCTTATGGATTTAGAGTAGTGGAAATCTTACTCTTCTGTTTCTTTCTGTGCTAAGATTCCAGAAATGGCAAGTTCGTAAGAAGCCAGACCGAAACCACAGATTACGCCCAGACAAGCACAGGAAATATATGAATGATGGCGGAACTCTTCTCGTTTATGTACATTGGAAATATGTACTTCAACGCAAGGGCATTTCAAACTGCGAATACAATCCTGCAAGGCGATGCTGGTATGAGTATAAGCGCCAGCATTGAGTACTACACCATCATAGGAAAAACCTACTTCCTGGAGTTTGTTGATTAACTCGCCTTCAATGTTGCTCTGAAAGTACTCTATCTCAATATCAGGGAATTTCGCTTTCAGTTTGGGCAGATAACTCTCGAAAGAATTGCTACCATAAATACCCGGTTCTCTTACACCAAGAAGGTTCAAGTTTGGACCATTAATAATTTGTATCTTCATATTTACTTGATTTTTAATCGTAATCCATATTTTTTTCGTATCTTTGCGGCAGAGATCTTTTGTACTCTCCTGTCTTATGCAAAGACGATGCAAAGATACAATAAATTAAGGAAACTGACAAAAAATGAGGAATGAAATTATAAAGAACTATATGAGATACCTCAAGTTGGGGCGTAATTTCTCCAAAAATACGTTGGATGCCTATTATCATGACTTGAATTTTCTCTTGGAGTATGCAGATAAGAATAATTTGGTGCTGACGGAAATAAAATTGGAAGACTTGGAGAATTTTTCTGCTAGTTTGCATGATCGTGGCGTTTCTGCTCGTTCACAAGCTCGGATTTTGAGCGGAATCCGTTCTTTCTACCGGTATCTGGTGCTTGATGATTATATAAAAGACGATCCGACCGAATTACTGGTATCTCCCCAAATAGGAAAGCATTTGCCGGAATATTTATCTGTAGAAGAGGTTGATATGCTTGAAGGGGCTATTGATTTGGAAAAATGGGAGGGACAGCGTAATAAGGCGATTATAGAAACTCTGTTCTCATGTGGCCTTCGCGTTTCGGAACTTGTGAATCTAAAGAAAAGCGATGTGTTTGAAGAAGAAAAGTTTATTAGGATCATAGGTAAAGGTAACAAGGAACGCATAGTTCCTATTTCAGGCAAAGCTCTGAAAGAAATCAATCTTTGGTATATAGACCGGAATCTGATGACAATCAAGCCAGGTGAGGAAGACTATGTCTTCTTGAACCGTAGAGGCGCTCATCTCACGCGCAATATGATACTTATCATGATTAAAAATGCGGCTTATGAGGCAGGAATCAAGAAAACTATTTCTCCTCATACTTTGCGTCATAGTTTTGCTACAGCCTTGTTAAAGGGTGGAGCAGATCTGCGGGTAATTCAGGCCTTATTGGGGCATGAGGATATTGGAACTACAGAGATTTATACTCATCTTGAAACTTCTGATTTGCGCAAGGCTATCTTGGAACATCATCCTCGAAATATCAAATATAGTGAAGAAAATCAAGTGCTTGATTCAGATAAAACAGACAAAAGAGACCCGAATAACGGATAAAGCACAAGGAATTGACGTTTTTTATATTGGAATATGACAAAATCTGAAAAAATATGAGTAACTTTGCAGCCGCAAAATAATGAATATCAATAATTAAAAGAAATAAAGTAAGAAAATATGGCATATTTGTTTTCATCAGAATCAGTTTCTGAAGGACATCCAGATAAAGTGGCTGATCAGATTTCAGATGCATTGCTTGACCAGTTTTTGGCATACGATGACCACGCTCATTGCGCCATCGAAACCTTTTGTACTACAGGTCAGGTAGTAATCATGGGTGAGGTTCGCTCTAACGTTTATGTTGATTTGCAGACCATTGCCCGCAAGACTATCAAGAAAATCGGTTATACCAAGAGCGAATATCAGTTTGACGGCGACTCTTGTGGTGTGCTCACTGCTATCCATGAGCAGAGCGATGATATTAACCGCGGTGTAAGTCGTGAGGAGGATGATAATCAGGGTGCAGGCGACCAGGGTATGATGTTCGGTTATGCTACAACGGAAACCGAAAATTATATGCCGGTATCACTTGACTTGGCTCAGCTCATCATGCGTGTACTTGCAGATATCCGCAAGGAGGGCAAGGTGATGACTTATCTCCGTCCTGACTCTAAGAGCCAGGTTACCATCGAATATTCTGACGATAATATCCCACAGCGTATTGATACCATCGTAGTTTCTACCCAGCATGATGATTTCATCAAGAAGGCAAATGGTGAGGACGATGATGATGCTATGCTGGCAAAAATTCGTGAGGATGTAATCAATATCCTGATTCCAAGAGTAAAGAGTCACCTGAGCGACAAGGTGTTGGCTCTCTTCAATGATGACATCAAGTACTTCGTAAACCCTACAGGTAAGTTCGTGATTGGTGGTCCTCATGGAGATACAGGTCTTACCGGTCGTAAGATCATTGTAGATACTTATGGGGGTAAGGGCGCTCATGGTGGTGGTGCTTTCTCTGGTAAAGATAGCAGTAAGGTTGACCGTTCTGCTGCTTATGCTGCCCGTTACATCGCAAAGAATATGGTTGCTGCTGGCGTTGCTGATGAAATGTTGGTTCAGGTAAGTTATGCCATTGGTGTTGCAGAGCCGGTTAGTATCTATGTAAATACTTACGGCAGAAGCCATGTGAATATGACGGATGGTGAGATTGCAAAGAAAATTGCTGAAATGTTCGATCTCCGTCCAAAGGCTATCGAGCGCCAGTTGAAGTTGCGCCAGCCTATGTTCCAGGAAACTGCAGCATATGGACACATGGGACGTAAGAATGAAATTGTAGAGAAGACCTTCACCAGCCGATATCATGAGGCTAAAACTGTAAAGGTGGAACTCTTTACATGGGAAAAATTAGATAAGGTAGACGAAATCAAGAAAGCTTTCGGACTTTAAGGAATGGTGCAACAGGCAGATTCGATACAAACAGAAGCCGCACTTGAGGCAGAATCGCAACCGCAAGTGCTTAGGCAACATAGCAGCCAACCCACACCCAAAGAGGTGTTGGGTTGGTTGCCTAAGAATGCTACGCCAGCTCAGCAAGACTCCATGATTAGGGCGCATATCAAGCCAAGTGAGATTCATTGGAGTGAGATGCCGGATACTTTGCACTTGCCAGGACATGAGGCAGGCAAGAGTTTTAGGGATGTAAGTTTGCCACAATATTATCGTGAGTCATTCTTTTCAAAAGATTCTCTGTTTCATCCGGAATTAAAGGGTGGACGTTTAGGAGTGGCTGGTGATCCTGTTCCCTATACTGTAGCAGGTGATAGCTTTATTACTTCATTGCTGTTGGTCTGTTTCCTCTTGGCTTGTATAGCATTCTCTAAGTCTAAGCATTTTGTTATACGCCAGGCAAAAACCTTCTTTCGTACTCCGCGTATAGGTACAACAGAGGTGACTGAGACCAGTTCTGAGGTAAGATATCAGTTCTTCTTCGTGTTGCAGACCTGTCTTTTGTTGGCAATCGGGTATTTTATTTATTCGAAAGCATCTATCAGCGATACGTTTATCGTAGACCAATATCAGGTTATCAGTATATATGCTGGTTGCATGGGAGGCTATTTCTTGTTAAAGACATTCCTTTATATGGTTTCTGGATGGGTTTTCTTTGAAAAGAAAAAAAATGTACAATGGCTCAAGGCATACTTGTTCCTAATTTCATGCCAGGGAGTGCTCTTGTTTCCTATGGTGATGCTTTTGTCGTATTTCGATTTCCCATTACAAATTGCAGTTATATACACGTTGATAGTACTTGGATTAGTTAAATTATTGGCTTTTTTGAAGGCTTACATTATCTTTTTTAGAAGAAATGGCGTGTTTCTGCAAATATTTTTGTACTTTTGTGCCCTTGAAGTGGTACCCTTGTTCGCTCTTTGGGGTGGACTTGTGCTAATCAGTCATTATTTGAAAATAAACTTTTAAGACAAAATGATAAAGAAAATTTTAGTTTCTCAGCCAAAACCTGCAAGTGAGAAGTCTCCTTACTTCGATATCCAGGATCAATATGGAGTAGAATGCGTGTTCCGTCCATTCTTTAAGGTAGAGGGACTCTCTTCTAAGGAATTCCGTCAGCAGAAGATAAATTTGCTTGACTATACTGCTGTCGTATTTACATCTCGTCATGCAGTAGACAACTACTTTAAATTAGCTAAGGAGATGCGTATCACAATTCCTGAAGATATGAAATATTTTTGTGTGATAGAAACTATCGCTCTCTACATCCAAAAGTATGTGCAGTATCGCAAGCGTAAAGTGTTCTTTGGTGATACAGGTAAAATTGATGGTTTGATGGGACAGATGGCTCGCCATAAAAACGAGAAATATCTGGTACCATTAAGCAGTGTTCATAATGATGATATTGCCAACTTGCTTGATGAGAAAAAACTCAATCATACAGAATGTGTAATGTATCGTACCGTGAGCAATGATTTCTCTGAAGAGGAAATCAAGAACTTCGACTATGATATGATGCTTTTCTTTAGTCCAACAGGTGTAAAGGCTCTGAAGAAGAATTTCCCTAACTTTGAACAAGGGAATATCGCTGTTGGTGCTTTTGGACCAGCTACAGCTAAGACTGCAACAGATGAAGGCTTACGTCTTGATTTGGAGGCTCCTAATAAAGCTTTTCCATCTATGACTGGTGCCTTGGCTGATTATCTGAAACGTCACAATAAATAGGAAATATTTAATAGTATATATTATGTCATCAGACAGAAATAAAACATTCGGAAAGAAAGAGCATCTATGTAAACTGACACTTATAGAACAGCTCTTTGGAGGTGGTGCTAAAGCAATGACGGCATGGCCTATGAGAATGGTGTTTCTTCTTGTTGACAAGAAAGATGAGCAAGCTCCTTCTGTTCAAGTTCTTATCAGTGTATCAAAGCGGTATTTTAAACGTGCAGTAAAACGCAATCGGGTAAAGCGACAGATACGTGAAGCTTTTCGTTATCAAAAACAAGAGCTGGAGACTTGTATGCAGAATTATGTTGGAAAACAATTGCTTGTGGCTTTTGTTTGGCAAACAGAACAATTGCAGCCTTCAAAGTTGGTTTCAACCAAAATGACTAAACTTTTGGACAGATTGGTTGATAACATCAAGGAGATGCAATCTGAAACTGTCATAAAAGAGAGCAGTTTATGATGAAGATTCTGTTAATGATAGCACATGGCATGAAAAAGGTGTTAATATGGATTCTTATACTGCCGATATTGTTTTATCAGAAGTGTATTACTCCTTATACGCCACCTTCCTGTCGCTTTCAGCCCACTTGCTCAGAGTATGCGAGACAAGCCATTCTAAAGCATGGTCCCTTTAAAGGATTGGCTTTGGCTGTTTGGCGCATCTTAAGATGCAATCCTTGGGGTGGTTCGGGTTATGATCCCGTACCGTAAGTTTCCGACTGTGTTGTTGGGCCCCTTATACATATTATATAATATAATAAAGAATCATATTCTATGGCAAAAAATTTTGTTGAAGAATTGAAATGGCGTGGTATGCTGGCGCAGATAATGCCAGGTACTGAGGAATATCTCAACACCCACATGGTGTCTGCCTATCTCGGAACCGACCCTACTGCAGACTCTCTGCACATCGGTCACCTTTGTGGTATCATGATGTTGCGCCACTTGCAGCGTTGTGGCCATAAGCCTTATCTCCTCGTGGGAGGTGCTACAGGTATGATTGGCGACCCTTCTGGCAAGAGCCAGGAGCGCAATCTTCTCGATTCAGAGACTCTCTATCATAACCAGGAAGCTATCAAGAAGCAGGTATCTAAGTTCCTCGACTTTGATGGCAATGAGCCAAACAAGGCGGAGTTGGTTAATAACTATGACTGGATGAAGGACTTCACCTTCCTCGACTTTGCTCGTGTGGTAGGTAAGCACATCACAGTTAACTATATGATGGCGAAGGATAGCGTGCAGAAGCGCTTGAACGGTGAGGCACGTGATGGCTTGTCTTTCACTGAGTTCACCTATCAGTTGCTCCAGGGCTATGACTTCCTCTATCAGTATGAGAAGTATGGCGTGCGTCTCCAGTTGGGTGGTAACGACCAGTGGGGTAACATGACTACCGGTACTGAGCTGATTCACCGTACATTGGGTAACGATGCAGAGTGCTTCTGCCTCACTTGTCCTTTGATTACCAAGGCTGACGGCAAGAAGTTCGGTAAGACAGAGAGCGGTAACATCTGGTTGGATCGCAACCGCACAACTCCTTATGCTTTCTACCAGTTCTGGTTGAACGTAAGCGATGACGACGCAGAGAAGTATATCAAGATCTTTACCGACCTCGATAAGGAGACTATTGATGCCCTCGTAGAGGAGCACAAGCAGGATCCAGGTCGCCGTGTACTCCAGAAGCGTCTGGCTGAGGAGGTTACCATAATGGTTCATTCTCAGGAGGATTTGGATATGGCTATCGCAGCCAGCAACATCCTCTTCGGTAAGGCTACCAAGGAGAACTTGGCACAGCTCGATGAGGCAACATTGAACGATGTATTCGCTAATGTTCCTCACTACGACCTCGACAAGAACCTGCTCGGTGGAACTGCTGTAGATCTCTTCAACCAGGAAGGTATGCAGATCTTCCCAAGTAAGAGCGAGATGCGTAAGCTCGTTAAGGGTGGTGGCGTTTCACTCAACAAGGAGAAGCTCGCTGCTTTCGACCAGGTTGTAACTGCTGATGACCTGATTGACGGTAAGTATCTTTTGGTTCAGAAAGGTAAGAAGAACTACTTCTTGATTACCGTTAAGTAATCGTTAAAAGTATTGAAAATATTTGGTAGTGGAGAAAAAATCCACTACCTTTGTAGCCGATTTGCTTGTCCTATGGTGTAATGGTAGCACTACAGTTTTTGGTTCTGTCAGTGGTGGTTCGAATCCGCCTGGGACAACAGGTCATAAATAACCCTTCAAGTCTTTGCGGATTTGGAGGGTTATTTTGTTATATAAGAGTTTAGTTTAGGTAGCGAAAGTTTATGCAAGAGATAGACTTGATATTTCAGCAGTATTATCGTCCGCTATGTCTTTATGCCACTCATTATCTGCATGATATCGATGAGGCTGAAGACGTGGTGCAGGATTGTTTTGTGAAATTGATAAGTAGAAGCATCATGCCGGAAAACATCAAGGCTTTCTTATATATCTCTGTGCGCAATGCCTGCATCGACCTGTTGCGCCGCCAGTCTCCGATAGATACGGAGATTACTCCTACCGATTTATGTGGCGTGATTTCTGATGACCAGGCACAGGAAAGTTCTTTCCGGGAGGCAGAACTGTGGACGGCTATCGAGCTATTACCCGAACGATGCAGGGAAATCTTCCTGATGAGCAAGCGTGACGGAATGACTTATCGGGAGATAGCTGAAGAACTGAACCTGTCGGAAAAGACCGTGGAGCATCAGATTTCCAAGGCTTTAAAGACCTTACGAGGCAAGAAAGATAATTTTCTTGCAGATTTTTTCTATATTTTACCTTTCATCCATGGGGGTATTCTGTAATTCTTGCGTTATAGCAATAAAAGAATGAATAAAAGTACAGTTATGAAAGGTAAAGAGATTATTTTTGCGCTCTCAATTCTAGTCTTGCCAGCTCCAACGTTGGCAGGCACGCCGAAGATGATGGTGGAGGCTCAGACTTCTACCACCATCCGTCAGCAGATGGATTGGCTGCACCGCATCAGGAAAATCAACTTCGTCTATGATTCATCGCTTGATGGGGAATTGAACATCAAGTATCATGGACCAGATATCCAGCATCTTCCGGTGAAGAAGGCACTGAAGGCGCTTTTCGAGAAAACTCATATTCTATATAATATCAATGCGAACTATGTGATATTGAAGCGAAAACCCGTACAACAAATATCAACATCTTACACGAATATCAATCACAAAGTTCAGCAGGTTCAGCGTCGCCACACTCTCAGCGGATATGTCCGTGATGAGAGTGGCGAATCGCTGATTAATGCCACCATCTATGATCTGACGGATGGCATCGGCACAACCACCAATGAGTATGGTTTCTTTTCGCTTACCCTGCCCGAAGGCGAGCACCAGCTTCGCTTTTCGTATGTGGGCTATGCCGACAAGGTGGAAAAATTGAATCTCTCGAAAGATATGCATCATAATATGGCACTCCGTGTTGATGGTAAACTGCCTGAGGTGGTGGTAGATGGCGACTTGAACTCTCCGCTTCTTACTACGCAAACCGGCAAGCGCTCCTTTTCGAACAAGGATATCAAGACAGAGTTTGCCCTGATGTCTTCACCGGATGTGGTGAAGACCCTGCAGCGTGTGAGTGGAGTGGCAGAAGGACAGGAGTTGGCAAGCGGACTCTATGTGCATGGCGGCAATGGTGATGAGAACCTTTATCTGATAGATGGTACTCCGCTTTATGATACGAATCATGCGCTGGGGCTTTTCTCCAGTTTCAATGCCGATGTGGTGAAGAATGTGGATTTCTACAAGAGCGGCTTTCCTGCACGATATGGTGGAAGATTGTCGTCGGTGGTGGATGTGCGTACTGCGGATGGAAACATGAATCAGTTTCATGGTGCCTATCGCATCGGACTGCTCGATGCCAGTGTGCAGTTTGAGGGACCTATCCGGAAAGGCAAGACCTCTTATAATATAGGTATGCGCCGTTCTTGGATGGATTTGCTGTCCCGTCCCTTGACCAAGGCTTTCTCTGATCCAGACGATAAACTCTCGATAGGTTATTACTTCATGGACCTGAATGCCAAGGTAACCCATCGTTTCAACGACCGTTCGAAGATAGACTTGAGTCTCTATCACGGAAAAGACAGCTGGGATGTGAAGGATGATTTTGATCAAAGTAAGGCAGATGGGTATCAACCCAACCAAAGCTATGACAAGGACTTGGCGAAGTCGCAGCTGGATTGGGGAAACTTTAATGTTGCACTCAACTGGAACTACCTGTTCTCTCCGAAGCTCTTTTCAAACATTACAGCGGTGTATTCCCATAATCGTTCCAAGTTGTATTCCTTTGATGATGATCGTTATATCAATCCTTCGGGAGAGAATGCCACTTCTGTCACTCACTTGGAGCATGGTTATACCTCAACGATTTATGATGCGGGCTATCGTCTGGCATTCGATTACCGTCCGAACCCTCGTCATCATTTCCGTTTTGGAAGCGACTATACGATGCATCTCTTTCGCCCCCAGACAGCTATGCAATTGGATTATACTGGATATGAGGGAAATGCATCAGCCCAAGTTGATACCATCCGAATGAATAGTAGTAATCGTCATGTGGCGCATGAGTGGACGGTATACGCAGAGGATGAAATCAATATCAACCGCAACTGGAGTATGAATGTTGGCTTCAATATGGGCCTTTTTCATATCAGTAACAAGAACTTCTTGAATATCGACCCACGTTTTGCCCTGAAATATCAACTGAGCAATGAGGTGTCGCTGAAGGCTTCCTTTACTCAGATGACCCAGTATGTGCATAAGGTCTCTAACAGCTACTTGTCCTTGCCTACGGATTATTGGGTACCGACTACCCGAAATCTGAAGCCAATGCGTTCTTATCAGTTTGCGGTAGGAATCTATGCCCAGCCCAACCGCCATTGGCTTCTGTCGCTCGAAGGGTATTACAAGTTGTCCAAGCATCTGCTTCAATACAGCAGTTGGGTAGGCATAGAGCCGCCTGCTGAGCATTGGGATTCGCAAGTGATGGATGGCAAGGGGCTCTTCTATGGCGTTGAGGCTGATGTCACTTATCGCACCAATCATCTGACTTTGACTGGTTCTTATACGCTCTCTTGGAACAAGCGAAAGTATGATGACTTCTATCAGGATTGGTATTACGACAAGTTTGACAACCGCCATAAGTTGAATCTGTCTTTGCGGTATGCGTTTAACAAGAAGGTGAGTTGCTTTGCGGTCTGGAACTATCACACGGGCAATCATGCCACGGTGCCAACCCAGTTGGCGGCATTGCCAAGCTTGCCAGATCAAGAAGGCAAGTATTACGGGAAGTGGTGGAATTCCGCCTCTTATGTCTATGCCATCCCCAATAATTTGACGCTTCCAGCTTATCATCGCTTGGACTTGGGATTTGATTTCCGTCATGTCACCAAGCATGGACATGAGCGCATTTGGAATTTGAGCATCTATAATGCTTATTGTCATCTCAACTCGATGTACGTCAAGGTGGACTATAATGAGGGTACGCAGCAGTTTGAGGCGAAAAACAAGGGATTTATTCCAATAATACCTTCATTTAGTTATACTATCAAGTTTTAAAACAAAAGAAATCTCATTGGATATGAATACAAATCATAGAAGAATAAAAATCAATGTAAGTTGGAAATGGGGACTGTTCTTCTTTTTGATGAGCGTGGCCTTTTCTTCTTGCATAGATGATTTTGATGTGAAGAAGCTGCAAGATACTCCCCGATTGGTACTTTATTGTTTTCCAACGGAGGGAGATACCACACTTATCGTTGTAACGAAAAGCTTGCCCGTTTCTTCTTTCAAAGGAGATATAGATACCCAATCACGTTTAACCGTGGATGCAAGTGTCGTATATAAGGTAAATGGAATGCCACAGGAGGTGAAACGTATCGAAAACATAAAGGAAGCGCAGTCCTTTTCTCAAGTTTCCGATAGTTGGTCTCTTTCTACCCTAATAGGACAGTATTATGCCGTAGGAAAGCAGAAGGCTGGAGATAAGATTGAGGTCCAGGTATCGGCAGATGGTCTCTCCGAGGTTTCTGCTTCGACTTCCATTCCCGAGAAGGTTGATGTAAATATAGGTGACATCCATTTGAAAGAGAAATCGTCGGATCATGATGTTTATTTCTCGGTAGATAAGTTGGAAGCGACTTTTAGTGACCCTGCTTCAACCACGGATTATTATTCTGTGAAGGTAACTCGCAAGCAGAAATATGGAAACTTGAAAGGTGTTCCCAAAGAAGGCAATAGATGGCAATATGATGTTTATGCTAATAATTACCAAGATTATCTTAATTATTTGGGTAGGGAGGATGAATATGAATGGTGTTTTGATAGTTTGGCATCAAATATCGTTTGGCCTGAGATGGTGACCACCAGTGAGCCATTGATTAGCAAGAAGTCAGAGTTGGATAATGATTTCGGCTTTGACGAATACGAATACTTTGATGATGTTTATATCTTCAATGACCGGACGATAAATGGACAAACCTATACGATGCATTTGGAAGTGAACAGTAATGATTCTTATTGGCACACGTATGATGGTTGGGACCGTTTGTTTGGCTTTACTTATAATGTACAACTTTGCAAGGTTACTCCAGAGTACTATCGCTTCTTGAAGAGCATTAACGATGCGCAGAGCAATAGTTGGGCGGACGCTGGATTGATGCAGGTGACACCTACTTATTCGAACGTAAAAGGTGGTTTCGGTGTAGTGGCAGGATTTAATGTCTGTGAAGCTTCGAAATATATCGCCCCATTGCCATCGGATAATCAAGGCGGAATATATACCAAATAAAAAAGGTGAGGAGTATGAAAAGAAGTCTTTTTATCATTTTAGGTACCTTGTGCTTTGCCATTGCCGGCAAGGCACAAGGTTCTGATGTTTCTGTTCAAAAGGCGAATACGGGTTATCGTATCTTGAATGATACCGTGGAAGCGGTGAAGGATTCTATGACTTTTGAACAGCGTGTGGAGATGATCAATCGCATGAAGTTAAAGCAGGATACCAAGCTGCTGCGCTATGTGGCTGGTATTACGGGCGGACTTTGTGATGCCAATGAAGACAGCTACATGGTTGAGTTGACATTTGCCTATTATCCCCTGACCTATGCAGGCGTTTCCTGTGGAATAGAATGGAACGATAACCACGGGGATAGACCATTGATGGAACGTTATGAAGATGATGAATATGATCCGAAGAGGGTTATTAAAATCAACCTGACGCCAGGCTTGGCTTTTCGTACTCCTACCTTGTGGTTGAGCAGGCGTCGTTCTGCGGGCTTGATGCTGCATTGCGAGCCTGGACTCTGCATCACGCCATTTTATAATGATTGGGTATCTTTTACCGAAATCAAGGATGCACAAGGTGTGGGGCATCCTGCATCTTATGAAGATGAGCTTTATGGTAATGCAACTATCCGAACCGTCAGTAATCATGGCGGAAAATGGCTGGCTTGGCGCATCAAGTCGGCTTTGACCTTCCGTTCGGGCGATGTATTTCTGTCTTTGGGATGGCTGACAAGCGACTTCAATATCGAAAATAGCAGAAACAATATCCGCTATACGAAGGGCAAGCGATATAATGGCATCGAGAAGTATAAGCATACCAATACGCTCTTTGCATCTATTACAGGACAATTTTAAAGGAAGAAAGGGATTCTATGATGAAGATCAACAAGAATGAACAGGATTTTGTGCTGAAGTATTTTCAGCCGGGCAAGCTGGATACCCGGAAGGCCTTGCAGAAGGTGAAGGCTCGGGTTGGCATTGCTGATGAAGAAGTTTCGCATGCTGCAACTGTATCTTTACGCATGCGTCGCATCCGCTGGATAGCTGTGGCTGCATCTATTCTGGTGCTCTTCACCATAGGAGCCTATACGCTTTTGCAGCCCAAGACGGTGACGCTTTCTGCTGATTCAGAAGTAGTGGCATATCATCTGCCTGATGGAACGAAGGTATCGTTGATGCCTCATTCTTCTCTTTCCTATCAGGAAGATGATTGCAGAAAGGTGGAGATGAAGGGCTGCATCTATTATCAGGTGAAGCATGATGAACAGCATCCTTTCGATGTGATGGGAGAGCATGGACACGTAAGAGTGCTCGGTACCCAGTTTATGGTGGATGAAAGAACGGATGCTCCCGAAGTGATGGTAACCAGCGGAAAGGTGCTTTTCACAGCTCGTAACTCTGAAGAGGGTGTCTTCCTGATTAAAGGCAAGCGGGCACGTCTGTTGAAAGGGGCTGCCCAGCCTAAGTTGTTGGCAGATTATGATATCAATGATGTGGCATGGGCTACCCATCGCCTGCATTTCGACAATACTCCATTATCAGAAGTATTGGAGGATCTTTCTAAATTATCTGGTATAAGATATACGGCTTCTGATGAGAGCAAGCGTCTGACGGGTGATTTTGATACGAATTCCATCCCACAGGTCATCCAAGTAATAGAAGAAACATTGGGTGTTCAGATAAGATAAGTGTGTGAATAAAACATCGTAAAAAGGGACAAACTTAGGAAAAGTAGGCAATAATAGGCAATAAAATGAGAAAATAAGTAAAAAGGGTGCATCTTTCGTATTGATTTAGGGTGATATTCAAAATTATTTTGTATCTTTGCCCTCGTAACAAATCAAACAATTGATAAATATATAAAAGTATGGACTTTAACAAACTATTCTCATTGGAGGGTAAGGTTGCCCTCGTGACAGGTGCCGCTTATGGTATCGGTTTCGCTATTGCTGAGGCTTATGCCAAGGCTGGTGCTAAAATTGCTTTCAATTGCCGCAGCCAGCATCACATGGATCAGGCTCTTGCTGATTACAATGCAAAGGGTATTGAGGCAAAGGGTTATATCTGTGATGTAACAGACGAGGAACAGGTGAAAAACATGGTAGCTGACATCGAGAAGGAACTTGGTGTTATTGATATTTTGGTAAACAACGCAGGTATTATCAAGCGTATTCCTATGACTGAGATGTCTGTAGATGACTTCAAGCAGGTTATTGACATTGACCTCACTGCACCTTTTATCGTATCTAAGGCAGTTATCCCAGGTATGATCAAGAAGGGTCATGGTAAGATTATCAACATCTGCTCTATGATGAGCGAGCTGGGCCGTGAGACAGTTTCTGCATATGCAGCTGCCAAGGGTGGCTTGAAGATGTTGACACGTAACATCTGCTCTGAGTATGGTGAGTACAACATCCAGTGCAATGGCTTGGGCCCTGGTTACATCGCAACTCCTCAGACTGCACCTCTCCGTGAGCGTCAGGCTGATGGTAGCCGTCATCCATTCGATAGCTTTATCTGTGCAAAGACTCCTGCAGGTCGCTGGTTGGAACCAGAAGAGTTGGCAGGTCCTGCAGTTTTCTTGGCTTCAGATGCTTCTAATGCAGTGAATGGTCACATTCTCTACGTAGATGGTGGTATCTTGGCATATATCGGAAAACAGCCAAAATAAAGGATTAAACTTGTAGATTTGAGTTTGAATAAACTTGAATAGAATAAAAAAATATAGGGCAGCCATAAAGGGCTGCCCTATATTTATGATTAAAATAATCTTTACAATTATTTGTTGATTGCATCTGCAAGCTCAGCACCAGCCTTGAACTTAGCAACCTTTTTAGCTGCAATCTGGATTTTCTCCTTAGTAGCTGGATTGATACCCTCACGAGCAGGACGCTCGTTAATGCTGAATGTACCGAAACCTACCAACTGAATCTTATCACCTGCAATGAGAGCTTCCTTCAATGCATTTGTTGTAGCTTCGAGAGCGGCCTTAGCCTGTGCCTTTGTAATCTCAGCACCTGCTGCAATCTTGTCAATCAATTCTGTCTTGTTCATAATTTTTCGTTATTAAATGAATAATATTGTTGTTTCTAAGTTGAATTCGTTTACAAATATAGCTTTTTCTTGTGAAAGTTCAAATAAAAAAAGCAGAAAAGTGATGAAATTATTGAAAATTAAGTGTAATATGCCTATTTTTTGGTGTTTTCACGGATATTTTTCGTAATTTTGCCGCCAAAATACAAATATTAGTTAGATTATTAAACAGTTTAGAGAAATAAAGTTATGCGCAATATTCCAATTGTAACAAAGAATTTGCTGATAGTGAATGTAGTAGCATTCCTGGCATGCATGCTGATGGATAAGAGTATGGGTGGTGGTTCTAGTTTGACAGATATGTTTGGACTCCATTTCTTCTTAGCTTCAGATTTCCATATTTATCAGTTAGTTACCTACATGTTTATGCATGGCGGTTTTCAGCATATTCTCTTCAATATGTTTGCCCTATGGATGTTTGGCTGTGTGGTAGAAAGAGTTTGGGGACCTAAGAAATTCCTTTTTTATTACATGGTGTGTGGAATCGGAGCCGGCTTGTTCCAAGAGGCAGCCCAGTATATTACGTATGTGGCAAAGGATATGGCTGCTTATGATTATGTAAGTGTTAATGGGGCCAGAATTACAATGGAGCAATATCTGAACCTATGGACTACCGTGGGTGCTTCAGGAGCTATTTATGCCATATTGCTTGCCTTTGGTATGATTTATCCAAACGAGCGTCTCTTCATTTTCCCGTTGCCAGTTCCTATTAAAGCTAAATTCTTCGTGATAGGCTATGCTGTCATAGAATTGGTTTCAACATTCTCTCTCTCTGATGACGGTGTGGCTCATATTGCCCATTTAGGAGGTATGGTCTTTGGATTCTTCCTGATCCGTTATTGGCGTAAGCAGATTGATAAGGGTTACTATCATTCAAATTCTGCAGACGCTTTTGATAAGTTGAAAGGTATGTTCGGTGGAAAGCGTCGGGCTGGTAGAACGCATTTTACTTATACCAAGAATGAATCTTATAATCAGACTTATGAACAGGATGCTGAATGTAAGACCAATGAAAAGGTTGTATCACAGGAAGAGATAGATCGAATCTTAGATAAAATAAGAAAGAGCGGTTATGATAGCTTGACTCCTAGTGAAAAGCAGATGCTCTTTGATCAGAGTAATAAGTAAGAAAGCATGTTTAAAGGATTTAAGGAATTTACATATAAGATGATAGCTGGTGCTAATGTGGCAACTATCATCATCATGTTGCTGGTGGGCTTTTCTGACTTCTTTCAGCCGGAAAAGTTCGCCGCATTGGCTAATCTTGGCTTACTTTTCCCGGTTTTTCTCATAGTTAACTTAGGCTTTTTGCTTTTCTGGTTGCTCTTCCGGTCTAAGTATGCCATTATTCCATTCTTGGGCTTTTTGATTTGTTTTGTTCCGGTTCGCAAGTATATGCCAATCAATTTTTCTGGCGAAACTCCAAAAGGTTGTATCAAAGTTCTATCATATAATACCTGGAATTTTGGTGCACAGACAGAGGATGCCGAAGGAACTAATATCTGTATTGCTTATCTGCAGGAGCAGGATGCTGACATAGTTTGTCTGCAGGAAGCATGTCCTACTGCCCGGAATATTGAGCAGATAGATAGTATGCTCAAGCCGATGTATGCTTATCAGGATACAACGATGCACATAAATGGTGGAAATTGTCTTATGTTGCTCAGTAAATACCCCATTCTTTCGAAAGAGCGAATTTCTTATGAATCGCAAGGAAATATGAGTGTAGCGTATCGTCTGAAAATGAAAGATAGAGAGGTTCTTCTCATCAATAATCATTTGGAAACTACCGGTTTAAGTTTAGAGGACAGACGCCAGTTCAAGAATCTGGTTATCGGAAAATTGCAGGTTGATACTGCAGAAGAAACGTCCAAGCTGCTCGTTGTAAAACTTGCCGAGGCAACAAAGAAACGGGCTCCGGAGGCTGAGGCTGTAGCAAAATACATTCAGCAGCATAAAGAACAGAGTATTATTTTGTGCGGTGACTTTAATGATGGTCCTATCTCTTATGCTCATCGAACGATAGCTAAAGATTTGACGGATTGCTACATTGCAAGTGGCAACGGACCGGGTATCAGCTATCATCATGGAGGCTTTTTTGTTCGCATTGACAATATCATGTGTTCAGACGATTGGGAGCCTTATGAATGTAAAGTTGATGATAAAATCGCCGTTTCAGACCACTATCCTATCATTTGTAAGCTAAAAATGCGCCCTAAAAAGCAAAAATAGAGCAAATTATTCTTATATAAGAAAAAAAATGCTTATTTTTGCACAACTTTATGGAGGTTTTTGAAAGAATCCCTAAAAGCAATTGAAAAGAAACAAATAATTAATAACAATAAATAGAAATGCAAAACAAAGGAATTGTAATTTGTGTAGCCGTCTTACTGACACTCGCAAGTATCTTCTATTTGTCATTCTCGTTTGCCACACGTTACTATGACAGCGAGGCTGCAAAGATTAAAGATCCTATTGCTCAGCAGGATTATAAGGATTCTGTTAAGTACTTAGGTGTTTATTCTTACCAGAACTGCTTGGAGACTCAGATTGGTCTTGGACTTGACCTTAAGGGCGGTATGAATGTAATTCTTGAGATTTCTGTACCTGATGTACTTGAAAACCTTGCCGATCATAAGACCGACGCTGGTTTTACCAATGCCATGAAGGAAGCTAGAGCTCAGGAAGAAGCTAACGGTGGTGACTTCGTGTCACTTTTCATTAACGCTTATCATAAGAGCGCACCAGGTCATAAACTCGCAGAAGTGTTCGCTACCCAGCAGTTGCAGGGCAAGGTTTCTCCTCAGAGCAGCGACGCAGAGGTAGAGAAGGCTATCCGCGCTTCTGTACAGGATGCTATTGACAACTCTTTCAATGTTGTCCGCACCCGTATCGATAAGTTCGGTGTTGTACAGCCTAACATCCAGAAGTTGGAAGGTCAGCAGGGCCGTATCATGGTAGAAATGCCAGGTATCAGCCAGCCAGAGCGTATGCGTAAGATGCTCCAGGGTAGTGCAAACCTTGAGTTCTGGGAGACATACAACTCAGAGGAAATCGCTCCTTATCTCCAGCAGCTTGATACTCGTATCGCAAATGGTGATAATGGTCAGGAGGAGAAAGACTCTGTTGCAGCTGATACAACTGTTGCAAAGAAAGAAGTTGCTAAGGCTGAGCCTAAGAAGGCTGAGGCTAAGTTCTCTATCAAGAAGAAGGACGATGCTGCAAGCAAGGTAGGCGAGGATGCTCAGAATGCTGCTGCTATCAAGGCTCACCCATTGTTGGCTCGTTTGCAGCTCGGTGGTGGTTTGAGCACTGTTGGTTATGCTAGCGTTCGCGATACTGCTGCTATCAACAAGATTATCTACTCTGCTGTGGCTAAGCGCGTTTTGCCATCAGACTTGCGTCTGCTTTGGAGTGCTAAGCCAGCTGATAACCTGAAGGTTAAGAATATCTTCGAGCTTCACGCCTTGAAGGTTACTACCACTACAGGTCGTGCTCCTTTGGAGGGTGATGTAATCACCGATGCTAAGGACGAGTTCGACCAGATGGGTTCACCTGTTGTTAGCATGAAGATGAATACTGAGGGCGCACGTAAGTGGGCTCAGATGACCAAGGCTAACGTAGGTAAGGCTATTGCTATCGTTTTGGATGGCGTAGTTTACTCTGCTCCTCGTGTAAACGGCGAGATTGATGGTGGTAGCTCTCAGATTTCCGGTAACTTCACTATCGAGGATACCAAGGACTTGGCTAACACATTGAAGTCTGGTCGTATGCCAGCTCCTGCACGTATCGTTCAGGAGGAGGTTGTAGGTCCTACACTCGGTGCACAGTCTATCCAGATGGGTATTGTATCATTCGTTGTAGCTTTCGTACTCCTGATGGTTTACATGGTGATGATGTACAACATCATTCCTGGTATGATGGCTAACCTGGCTTTGCTCGTCAATGTATTCTTCACACTCGGTATTCTGACGTCCTTCCAGGCGGCTCTGACGTTACCAGGTCTTGCCGGTATGGTCTTGTCTCTGGGTACTGCCGTGGATGCCAACGTGCTTATCTATGAGCGTATCAAAGAGGAGCTCCGCTCTGGCAAGGGTATGAAGCAGGCTGTAGCTGCCGGTTATGGCAACGCTTTCTCTGCTATCTTCGACTCTAACTTGACATCTTTGATTACTGGTGTTATCCTGTTGACTACCGGTACAGGTCCTATCCGTGGTTTCGCTACTACATGGATCATCGGTATCGTAGTTTCATTCTTCACTGCTGTGTTCCTGACTCGTCTGGTTTACGATTATAAGTTGAACCACGATAAGTGGATGCACTGCAAGTTTGATACTCCAGTTTCTCACAACCTGATGCAGGGCAAGAAGTATAAGTTCATGTCTATGTACAAGACTACCTTCACCGTTGCCATCGTAGCAGCTGTGGTATTCATCGGTAGCTTCTTTGTTCGTGGCTTGAGCAAGAGTATCGACTTCACTGGTGGTCGTAACTATGTAGTACAGTTCGAGAATCCTGTAGAGCCTGAGCAGATCCGTACCGTTCTTGGCGGTGCTTTCGTCAATGCAGATGGTACTAAGGCTACTACAAGTGCTATCGCTATCGGTACAGATGGTAAGACCATCCGTGTATCTACCAACTATATGATTGAGAGCAACAGCCCAACTGTTGACGATGAGGCTGAGACTATCCTTTACAATGCCTTGAAGAAGGCTAACCTGGTTTCTCAGAAGAGTGTTGAGGCATTCAAGAATCCAGATGTTCGTCAGGGTGGTTCTATCATCAGTAGTACAAAGGTAGGTCCTTCAGTGGCTAAGGATATCACTATGGGTGCTATCTATAGTGTGCTCTTCGCATTGATTGCTATCTTCCTCTACATCCTGATACGTTTCCGCAACGTGGCCTTCTCTGTAGGTTCTACTGTAGCTTTGGCATTTGATGCCTTGACAGTAATCGGTTTCTACTCACTCCTGTGGGGTCTCGTTCCATTCTCATTGGAGATTGACCAGACCTTCATCGGTGCTATCCTGACCGTGGTAGGTTACTCTATCAACGATAAGGTGGTTGTGTTCGACCGTATCCGTGAGAACTTGAAGTTGCATCCTAAGGGCGACCGTCAGCAGCTCTTCAATGCATCTATCAATGAGACATTGGCTCGTACCATCAATACATCTACATCTACATTGCTCGTGTTGCTCTGTATCTTCATCCTCGGTGGTGACAGCATCCGCAGCTTCTCATTCGCAATGATCCTGGGTGTTGTATTCGGTACATTGTCATCTATCTTCATTGCATCTCCAATGGCTTACATCGTTCTTGGTCGTAAGATTAAGGAAGAGCCAGCTGAGGAGGTTGCAGAAGTTAAGTAATCAGAAACTCTTCATTCTTTCTCTGTCCGATGTATGTCGGATAGAGAAAGATACTGGAAAGAATATAAAAATAATAAAGGTCGCTTCCTGATTGTCAGGAGCGACCTTTATTGTTTTATCATCTCTGGAATGATAAGAAAAGTACGTGGTCCCACCGAGAATCGAACTCGGATCAAAGGTTTAGGAAACCTCCGTTCTATCCGTTAAACTATAGGACCATTGTAAACCGACTGCAAAGATACATCAAATCGTTGACAATACAAAATAAAATGTTATGTTTTTCACTCTCATCTTATCAAGTTTCCTCACTTTTGTGGAGTTGAACTGCGAAAACCTCTTCGATACGAAGCATGATTCGCTGAAGAATGACTATGAATTCCTGCCACAGAGCAGTTACAAGTGGACGCCTTATCGCTATTGGCGCAAGCTGGCAAATCTTTCCAAGACTATAGTAGCTTTGGGTTATGAAGATTTGTCGCTTGTTGGTACCGCCTCCCCAGATAATCCTTCAAGACCCTCGGAGAAGTCCTGGCATGTTCCCGATTTTGTGGCGCTTTGCGAAGTGGAGAACGATAGTGTGCTGTTTGATTTAACCCGGCGTTCAGCTCTTCGCGGTGTGAATTATGATTATGTGATGACCGATTCGCCTGATGAACGAGGCATAGATGTGGCTTTGCTTTATCAGCCATCTTCTTTTGCGCTTATACAGTTCCGTTCCATCCGCATCAAGCCGCTGCCTGATACTCGTCCTACGAGAGATATTCTCTACGCTTCGGGGCGGATTATGAATGATGATACGCTCCATGTCTTTGTATTGCATGCGCCTAGCCGTCGTGGCGGCGAACAGGTTTCGCGTCCCTACCGCCTGCAGGTAGCCAGCCAGCTGGTTTCTGCTGTAGATTCTATCTATGCGCTCAATGATAGTGCAAGGATTATCGTAGCCGGCGATTTCAACGATTATTCCGATTCTCCGGCTCTTCGTTATCTTTATCAGCATCACCTTATTAATATATCTGTTGGCGTCAAAGGCTCTCATGGTGCCAAGGCTACTTATCGCTGGCATGGAGATTGGCGAAGTCTTGACCAGATTCTCTTCAGTCCTTCGCTTTCCCGGCTTAAGATGGATTGTCAGATAGGAGATTTGCCATTCCTCTTAGAAGATGATGAGAAATATGGCGGAAAGAAACCTTTCCGCACCTATCTCGGTCCCCGATATTTGGGTGGATACAGCGATCATCTTCCGCTTGTTGCCAAGTTTAAGATAGAGGGTGGATATGAATAAAAAAACAGGTATGCTCAGATTTTTACTGAACATACCTGTTTGTATATTAGTGAGATTTTTTCTCTTCTGCCTGATTATCCGTAGATAACCTTACCGTTCTCATCCTCATAAGGAGCCATATCCTTAGCATACTGGTTCATGGCACGGAGGCTCATACCCATTGATGAGAAACCACCATCGTGGAAGAGGTTCTGCATGGTTACCTTGCGGGTGAAGTCAGAGAACATCATCACGCAGTAGTTAGCGCAATCCTCAGCTACGGCGTTTCCGAGTGGAGACATCTTGTCGGCGAAGTCCATCATGTTCTCGATATCCTTGATACCCTTACCTGCTGTTGTAGCTGTAGGGCTCTGAGAGATGGTATTGATACGCACGTGCTTCTCACGACCGTAAATGTAACCGAAGCTGCGGGCGATACTTTCGAGCATGCTCTTGGCATCAGCCATATCGTTGTAACCGAAGAATGTACGCTGAGAAGCTACGTATGTGAGAGCTACTACAGAACCCCACTCATTGATAGCATCCAACTTCTTGGCTACCTGCAACATCTTGTGGAAAGAGATAGCAGAGATGTCCAATGTCTTGTTCAGGAAGTTGTAGTCGAGGTCATCGTATGTACGATGCTTGCGAACGTTAGGGCTCATAGCTACAGAGTGGAGCACGAAGTCGATTTTGCCACCGAGTTTCTCCTGAGCCTCTGTGAATACCTTTTCCAAGTCTTCTACGCTAGTCGCATCAGCTGCGATGATAGGAGCGTTAATCTGTTCAGCGAGCTTATCCAGCGTACCCATACGCAAAGCCATAGCTGTATTACTAAGTGCGATAGTAGCACCCTCTTCAGCAGCCTTTACAGCTACTTTCCAAGCGATTGATTCCTCATTGAGTGCACCGAAGATGATGCCACGCTTGCCTTTTAACAAATTGTGAGTCATTGTTATCTTAATACTTTTGTTTATACTAACGACAATCCCCTACATATATCATTCTCTATATATATAATAAGGTGTAAAACCACTTTGTTTTGTTCTAGTCGTTGAAATCGTGCGCAAAATTACGAAAAATGTGCAATATACCCAAATTTTTTAACTAAAAAGTGCCGTAAACGTTTTCTTTTTTGTGGTATGTCAAGTATTTCGCTCCCTGCAGTCAGTATGATATTCTATTTATTCTTTGCAGATAATAAGCCTGAAACAGATATATCTTATGCTTATAGATAACGTATCTGTTGGTCTGAGGAATTAGATTTGTAGGGTTGCTGCCATATGTCAGCAGAGTTGTCGGCATATGCCAGCAATGTTGCTGGTATATGGAAGCAATGTTGCCGGCAGCTGCCAGCAACCGTATGGAACCAGTTGTTAGAACCAATGAACCGTAGAACTGTGACTATTTAATCTATTTGTTCTACGTATTTAAGCAATACGTCTTACCCGGCAGATGCCGGTATAGATAACTTAAGAACCTTCTTATTTCTGTTCTTACAAATTATAGCCTTATTGCTGCAAAAATATCCTTTTTGTTGCAATTTGACAAGGTAGAAGTGTTAAAAACAGACTTTTTTATGTGCGTTATTAAATTTTTCTTTCAAAATATTTGCAAATATCCGAAAAAAAATCTAATTTTGCAGCCGATTATTATATATTTATTAATTATTATCTAATAAAGAGAGAGATTATGTTTAAAAGAATCGCTTTATTTGTGGGGGGGGCAATTCTCAGTTGTGGAGTAGCCTTTGCCCAATCGTCTGTTACCGGTAAGGTAGTAGCTTCAGAAGATGGTGAGCCTGTTATTGGCGCGTCAATCAAAGTAGCTGGTACTAATACGGGTACTGTTACGGACGTCGATGGAAACTTCAGTTTGAATGTTCCAGCCGGCTCCAAGTTGGAGATTACCTATATAGGTATGAATCCACAAACTGTCAAAGCAAGTTCTAATATGAAGATTGTTTTGACTTCTGATAACAAATCCTTGGATGAGGTGATTGTTACAGGTTATGGTAACTTCAAGAAATCCTCATTTACAGGTGCTGCTGCTTCCATGTCAACAGCTAAGTTGAGTGATGTTCCTTCACTTTCTGTTGAAGATAAGCTTTCTGGTAATATCCCAGGAGTTTCTATTTCTTCTTTCTCTGGCCAGCCAGGTGCAATGAACTATATCCGTATTCGTGGTATGGGTTCTATCAATGCAGGTAACGATCCATTGATTGTGATTGATGGTACTCCTGTGAACTCTGGTAACTTGAGTGGTTTCAATGATGGTTCCACACAAGCTGGTTACAATGGTTCTGGTACCAATGCACTTTCTACATTGAACAGCAACGATATCGAATCTATCACTGTTATCAAGGATGCTGCCGCAGCCTCTTTGTATGGTTCTCGTGCAGCCAATGGTGTGCTTGTCATTACAACTAAGAGTGGTAGTGCAGGTAAGACCCAGGTTGATTTCCGTAGCGACTGGGGATTCTCTAACATGGCTATCAACTATCGTCCAACGTTGGATGGTGATTCTCGTCGTGCCTTGATTTATCAAGGTTTGAAAAACTATGCTTTTGATAATGTTGATGGTACAACCGATGCTTCGGCTGCAGCATTTGCTGATGCTAATATTGATGATTATGCAGCAAAACCAGAGAATGGCTGGGCTAATTGGCGTGACGCTCTCTTCAAAAATGGTTCTAGCCAGAACTATCAGGCAAGTGTAACTGGTGGTAATGATAAGACCAAGTTCTATGCATCTTTGTCATATGCAAATCAGAATGGTATTGTTGACCGTTCAGGCTTGGAACGTATGACAGGTAATGTAAACGTTTCCCATCGTTTTGGTAAGTTCAAGTTGGATGCTAGCACAATGATTTCATCTATGCATCAGAACTCTGCCATGGATGGTGGTGCTTCTTTTGCTGGTGCCGTCTCAAGTGCAGTATGGTTCCTCGGCCCTTCTAATGCTATCTATGACAAGAATGGTAATTTGCTGACAAAGACAGATGGTGCTTATAACAATAGTTATAACCCTATTTATGAGAACCAGCACATGTCTGATAGAACCAACACGACACGTTCTTACAGCACCTTGGCTCTCGAATGGAACATTTGGGACAACTTGAAGTTGCGTGAGAAGGTAGCTTACGACTACATCAACTCTACCGAGGATGTGCTTTGGGACAAATTCTGTGGTAATGGTTCTGGCTCAAATGGTGTGATGCAGCGTACTTACAATGAGTGGACAACCATGAACACTCAGACACAGTTGACATACAATAAGTCTTTTGGTGCCCACAATGTGGATGCTTTGCTTGGTTTCGAGACAGAGGCATGGCATAACAACAACTCATACGCTTCCGGTACAGACTTCCCTGGCAACTTGTATGAGTTCGCTAACTCTGGCGATACCTCTATGCAGAGTAACAAGTATGACTCAAAGATGACTTCTTTCTTGGGTCGTGTCAACTACAACTATAACGATTTGTATTATGCTGGTGTAAGCTATCGTCGTGATGGTAGTTCTCGTATGGCACGTGAGAATCGTTGGGGTTCGTTCTGGTCTGTATCTGGTGCTTGGCGCTTTGGTGCAGAAAAGTTCATGGATTCTATCAAGGATATATTGAGCGATGGTAAGATTCGTGTATCTTATGGTGTGAACGGAACTCTTCCATCTGGCTTGTATAGTTACATGAACCTTTATAAGTATGGTGAGTACTACAATGGTAGCAATGGTATGGGTATCATTGGTGTAGCCAACAAGGACTTGAAGTGGGAGCAGAACAAGGCTTGGAACTTTGGTCTTGACTTGACATTCCTCAACCGTATCTCTGTAACATTGGATTACTACGTTCGTAATACATCCAATTTGATTATGAACCGTCCTATCTCTATGATTCCAGGTTACTATGATGAATCTTCTCTGTTGGCTACCATGGCTCAGAATGTAGGTTCTATGCGTAACCAAGGTATTGAGGTGACCATTTCTTCTACCAACATTCAGAAGAAGGACTTCCTTTGGACTACTTCTCTGAACTTTGGTCATAACTCCAACAAGGTAACAGAGTTGACTGGTGATGATGACAAGATTATCAGCGGTGCCATGATTCATCAGGTAGGTAAGCCTTACTATTCTTACTATATGTATGAGTATGCAGGTGTTGACCCTGAGACAGGTTTGGAGAGCTATTACATCAATGATGGAACTGAGAATGCTCGCAAGACCACTACTAATGTAGCTGAGGCAAACAAGACTATTGTTGGTCATCATGAGCCAACACTTGAGGGCGGTTTGTCTAACTTCATCAAGTGGAAGTTTATCGACTTCAACTTTACTTTGACCTATAAGTTGGGCGGTGACTCTTACGATGCTGCTACTTGGTTGCACGATAATGGTGGTACATACGCCCTCTATGGAGCAATCCCTTCTTACTATAAGTTGGAGGATATGTGGCAGAAGCCAGGCGATAATGCTAAGTTGCCTAAGTTCCAGGCTGGTTATGGTAAGGGTGTGTTGTCTTCTCGTTGGTTGATGCCTAACGATTATCTTCGCTTGAAGAACCTTACCTTAGGTTTCTCAGCACCAAAGGAGTGGATCAGTAACCTCGGCTTGAGCAAGGCTCGTGTATATTTCTCTGCCAACAACTTGTTGACCTGGAAGTCTAAGGATCTTTTTGTTGATCCAGAGACACCAGTGGATGGCTTGTGTACATTCGAAATGCCAGCTTTGAGAACTTATACATTTGGTATCGAACTTAGTTTCTAATTTATAAAAGAATGAAATACAATGAAAGTATTAAAATCAATATATAAGGTAATGGGCTGCGCTATTTTGGCAGCCAGCCTGTCATCTTGCGTCAATGATTGGTTGGACGTAGCTCCTTCTGATGGTACAGATGCCGATGCAGCCTTGACCAGCAGTTCAGACTTGGCTGCTGTGAGAACGGGTATGTACGCGGCTTTGAAGGGAAACAGCAACTTGGTAGATTACTATGGTCAGCAATTCTTCGTTTATGGTGATGTTCATGCAGGTGATGATTATCAGTATAATAATCTTGGTGGTTCTAACCGTGCAAGTTTCTACTATGACATGAACTATCAGACTGCATCTGAGTTTTCATCAAGTACTTCTTCCAGTAACGTAGCTTGGAAATCACCATATATTGTTATTGGCCGTGCTAATCGTATCATCGCTGCTGCAGAAGGTGGTGCTTTGAGCGATGCAGCAGAGGCTAAGGCTACTATCGACCAGTATGCGGCAGAGGCAAAGGTACTCCGTGCCCTTGCTCATTTTGACCTTGTTCGTATCTATGGTAAGCCATATACAGAGGATCAGGGTGCATCTCTTGGTGTACCATTGGTAACAGGAGTGCTGGAGTCTAATGCAAAACCTGCTCGTAGCACTGTTGCTGAGGTTTACACCCAAGTAGTGAAGGATTTGACTGAGGCTATCAGCTCTAATGCTCTTGCTACCGAGACAGAACCAGGTTATGTAAGCGTTTGGGGAGCAAAGGCAATCCTTTCTCGTGTTTATTTGAATATGGGTGATTATGCTAACGCCTTGTCTGTTGCTGAGGATATTATCAAGAATTCTGGCGCAGCGTTGTGGACTCGTGACCAATACTTCAAGGCATGGGATGCTTCAACTCCTAATGAGAGTGAGTTCTTGTTCCGTCTCAATGTGGCAGGTTCTACAGACAGCAATGACTTGAATGGTATCGGTAACCTTCAGCAGCGTGAAGGCTACAAGGAAATGGTTGCTACTAAGAAGTTTGTTGACATGCTTACTTCAGACCCAGAAGATGTTCGTAACGAGATGTTCTTGCCTGCAACTGCAGCCAAAGAGGTGGCAACTTATGGTACCAACAAGGTATATCTGAACAAGTTGCGTGGTCAAGGTGGTAATCTTCGTAATGTTACTATCGTTCCAATTATCCGTCTTTCTGAGGTTTACTTGACAGCTGCAGAGTGTGCATTTAGAAATAATGACAAGACAAAGGCTGTAGAGTATCTGAATGATTTGGTAAAGAACCGTACCACAACAGAGGCTTCTTTGGCTACAGTGGATAACATCACACTTGAGCGTATCTTGATAGAGCGTCGTAAGGAGTTGATTGGCGAGGGACAGCGTTACTTTGATGCTTTGCGTAATAACGAGACTATCACCCGTTATACAAGTGAAGCTGATAAGGGTTGGCACAAGACATTGAGCAAGGATGCTCAGTCTTTCAACCGTGATTACTTCAAGGCTATTGCTGCCATTCCGCAGGCAGAGATCAACGCCAACCCTAACATCAAGCAGAATACGGGTTACGGTGAGTAATCGCTGTAATGGAATATTTTAATAAGATAATATTTTTAATCAACGATATAGGAATGCCATGAGTGGCATTTTCTATAAATCTCTCGGGAGAGGCTGGCTGTGAAGCTCGCCTCTCTTTTTTTTTGTCTTTTTATTTGCGTATCTGATATTTTATTCGTAACTTCGCACCGTCTAAAGTAATATGGCTATGGAAGAGATAAGAAAATACCCAGTAGGAATGCAAACTTTCTCTGATATACGAGAGGGTAATTATGTGTACGTAGATAAGACAAGGTATATTGTCGATTTCTTGCGTAATGGTTCTAAATATGTGTTTCTGAGTCGTCCAAGACGATTCGGTAAGTCGCTTTTTGTCTCTACGCTCCAGGCATATTATGAGGGCAGGAAGGAACTGTTTGATGGTTTGGCACTTGGCGAATATGAGAAAGAATGGGTGAAGCATCCTGTTCTTCACTTCGACATGAGTACTGCCAAAAATCAGACACCCGAAGGGTTAGAAGAGATGCTGGGCTACATGCTTTCAGAATACGAGCAGGTCTATGGACGTGACGAATTGGCGGTGCAGCCGAGCCAGCGTTTGCAGTCTTTGGTAAAGCGTGCCTATAAGAAGACGGGGCAAAAGGTGGTCGTTTTGATAGACGAATATGATGCTCCTCTCTTGGATGTCGTGCATGAGAAGGAAAGTTTGATGCCATTGCGCTTGGTTATGAGGAAGTTCTATAGCCCATTGAAATATCTCGACCCTTGGCTGGAATTTACCTTTATCACGGGTATCACCAAGTTCTCTCAGTTGAGTATCTTTAGCGAGATCAATAATTTGGATAATATCAGCATGTTCGATCAGTATTCTGCTATCTGTGGTATCAGCAAGACAGAACTACTGACGGCGATGAAGCCTGATGTTGAGTTGCTAGCCAAGTCTTTGGGAAAAACTTTTGATGAAACGGTTGCCGAGTTGAGTTCATATTATGATGGTTATCATTTCAGTAAAAAATCAGAAGATGTGTTTAATCCATTTAGTCTGGTTAAAGCGTTGAGAAGTAAGGAAATAGCAGCTTATTGGTTTAGTTCAGGTACTCCTGCATACATTATCAACACTTTACGCAAGCATCATGTGGGGGTGATGGATATAGAACAGAAATCCGTAGGGGTGGATGATTTCGATGTCTCTCCTGAGCAGATGACTTCTGCTTTACCATTGCTTTATCAGAGTGGGTATCTCACCATCAAGAAGTATAACCCTATCTTGCAGAGCTATCAGCTGGATTATCCAAACAAGGAAGTGCGTGTAGGGATGGTTCGTTCCTTGGCTCCTAACTATCTCTCTCCAATATCGTTGAACAATAATAGTTTCATCTTCGACTTTTTGGAGCAACTATATAACAATAATATGGATGGTGCTTTGCAGAAAATGCAGGCTTATCTCGCCAGTATCTCCAATCGACTTGCCAACAAGAACGAGAAGGACTTCCAAACGGTCTTTTATCTCATTTTTAATTTGATGGGTGCTTACATCTTGGTGGAGGAGGATAGTGCAATAGGCAGAGCAGATGCCGTTCTTCACATGCCGGATACAATCTATGTGATGGAATTGAAGTTTGATAAGACGGCTGAGGAAGCTTTGCAACAGATTGATGACAAAGGCTATCTCATTCCTTATTCAGCTGACGGCAAACGAATGGTAAAAGTAGGAATCAACTACGACAGCCAGAAGCGAACCATTGGTGAATGGAAGATAGTAGAAGGGTAAATATTGCTTTTTGTTACTGTTTAAACGAGTGACATTGTATAACACTTTGCGAGAACAGGTCTTTCATGGAGAAAAATGACAGTTGGATGCAATATTATCCCTTGTTTCTTGTTATTATGATATACAAACTGTTGTGGAAATGAAAAAGAAAATAGTTATAATGATGATGCTGTTGCTTGCTGTTGTGGGAGCAAAGGCTCAAGAAGTGGAGAATCCGGTAGGCAGATTCTCGGTAATTCCTCGTATAGGTGTATCTCTGGCTAACTGGAGCGGGTTGACTCTGGAAACTTTGGATGGAACCTCGCTAGAGTCTAAGTATCAGGCAGGATTCATGGGTGGCGTAGATGTGGAATATCGCATAAATAATAGCCTGGGTATTACGCTGGGTGCTTATTATGCCCGACAGGGTATGCGCTTCCCTGACTGCGAGTTGACTGAGAATGCTGAAAAAGGGGAATATACAGGTATTAAGAATCATCATGTGAACCTCGATTATATCCAGGTACCGCTCATGCTGAAAGCCTATCTTGTAGAGGGCTTGTCGGTGAATGCAGGCGTTCAGGTGGGATTCCTTTGTGGTGACGGCAAGGTTAAAAGAGAGGAAACCGACCTTCAGAAGGACAAGAACGGGTCTATTACATACAAGAATATGCAGGAAACCGAAGCTCTTTGGCCTGCCAAGAAGGTGGATGTAGCCATTCCTCTGGGCTTGAGCTATGAATATATGAACGTGATTCTGGATGCCCGTTACAACGTGAGCCTGACGAAGGCTAGCAAGGGTGATTGGGATAACTGTAAGAACAAGGCTCTGACCTTTACCGTGGGTTATCGTTTTACATTATAAAAGAATATTTGGATAGAAATAAGAAAAGCCTCAAATCCGCAAAGGATTTGAGGCTTTTACCTTATCTGATAATCAGATGATTCTATGATTCTTTATCCTACCTGACTTCCTGGCTTAACCTTGCCAAGGAGAGAAGTTACGTTCAATGAGCCGTCGAAGTTGACAGCACTCAGAATCATACCCTGACTCTCGATGCCCATCATCTTGCGAGGAGCAAAGTTGGCTACGAACAATACGTCCTTGCCGATCAGCTGCTCTGGCTCGTAGTAGGCTGCGATACCTGAGCAGATGGTGCGCTCTACGCCAGAACCATCGTCGATGGTGAACTTCAGGAGTTTCTTAGACTTCTTTACCTTCTCGCAGTTCAGAATGTGACCTACGCGGATATCGAGTTTCTCGAAATCATCGAAGCTAACCTCTGGCTTGATAGGAGCAGCCTGATAAGAAGCCTCCTCGTTAGCCTTCTTGGTGTCAGCGAGCTTCTGGAGCTGTCTTTCGATAACCTCATCCTCAATCTTCTCGAAGAGCAATTCAGGCTCACCGAGCTGGGTACCAGCCTTGAGCAAATCTGTGCTGCCGAGCTGAGTCCACTCGAAGTTAGGCATATTGATCATCTTGCGGAGCTTCTCTGAAGAGAATGGCAAGAATGGCTCGAAGGCGATAGCAAGGTTGGCAACCAACTGCAGGGAGATGTTCAGGATGGTCTCCACACGCTTAGGATCGGTCTTCCAAACCTTCCAAGGCTCACACTCTGTGATGTATCGGTTACCGATACGAGCCAGGTTCATAGCCTCTTTCTGAGCCTCGCGGAACTTGAATACGTTGAGATACTGCTCTACCTTCTCCTTCACGTCCTTAAACTCAGCGATAGCCTTCTCATCTACCTCCTGCAATTCACCACAGGCAGGAACTACGCCGCCCCAATACTTCTTGGTGAGCTGGAGGGCACGGTTTACGAAGTTACCGTAAACGGCAACCAACTCAGAGTTGTTGCGCTCCTGGAAATCCTTCCAGGTAAAGTTGTTGTCCTTGGTCTCAGGCGCATTGGCTGTCAATACATAGCGCAATACATCCTGCTTGCCTGGCAAATCTACGAGATACTCGTGCAACCATACAGCCCAGTTGCGGGATGTTGAAATCTTATCATCCTCCAGGTTCAGGAACTCGTTGGCTGGTACGTTGTCTGGCAAGATATAGTCGCCGTGAGCCTTCAGCATGGTAGGGAAGATGATGCAGTGGAACACGATATTGTCCTTACCGATGAAGTGAACAAGACGAGTTTCAGGATCCTGCCACCACTTCTGCCATGTTCCCCACTTTTCTGGATGAGCATCGCAGAGCTCCTTGGTATTAGAAATGTAGCCGATAGGTGCATCGAACCAAACGTAGAGCACCTTTCCGTCTGCACCCTCTACTGGAACAGGAATACCCCAATCCAAGTCGCGTGTCATCGCACGTGGCTGAAGATCCATATCCAACCAGCTCTTGCATTGGCCGTAAACATTGGTACGCCACTCTTTGTGGCCTTCCAGAATCCACTTCTTCAACCAATCCTGATATTTGTTCAATGGAAGATACCAGTTCTTGGTAGGCTTCTTTACGAGACCATGACCAGGGTTGTTCTTGTTGGTAGGGTTGATGAGCTCCTCAGGAGAGAGGGTAGCACCACATTTCTCGCATTGGTCGCCATAAGCACCCTCTGCACCACAGCGAGGGCAAGTACCTACGATATTACGGTCGGTAAGGAATTCGCCTGTTACCTCGTCGCAGAACTGCTCTTCTACCTTTTCTTCCAATACGCCCTTGTCATAGAGTGTGCGGAAGAAGTCTGAAGCAAACTTATTGTGAGTAGGCGAAGTGGTACGGCTGTAAATATCAAAAGAGATACCGAAGTCCTCGAAACTCTTCTTGATGAGGTTATGATAGCGGTCAACCACCTCCTGTACGGTAATTCCTTCTTTCTTGGCACGGATAGTAACAGGTACACCATGCTCATCGCTACCGCCGATGAAGACAACATCTTGCTTCTTGAGGCGGAGATAGCGAACATAGATATCGGCTGGCACGTATACACCTGCCAGGTGACCGATGTGCACACCACCGTTGGCATAAGGCAAAGCCGCAGTCACGGTAGTACGTTTAAAGTTCTTTTGTTCCATATTAGCTAATATATTTTTGTTATTTGGCTGCAAAATTACAAAAAATGTTGGAGATAAGAAAGGATTCTCGTCGCTTTTTCTTACTTTTATATATAATAAGGTGTAAAAAAGCTGGGTTCTTTAGTTTTTTATGGTAAGGGAAAGGGGAGGACCGGATACGAAAAAAGGCTCTTTGCATCTCTGCAAGAGCCTCAAATCTTGTACATTTCCTTCAGACTCCTCCCTGATAGGATTGTACCTAACATTATCATTTACCTTTCTAAGAACGATTATTCGTTCTGACAACTTATGTGCTAGCGTTCTTTTTACGTTTGCAAAGGTAATGCATTTTTTTATCCTGTATGGGGTAATTTTTATTAGAATTAGTGATTTTCATAACTTTAAAAGCTAATTTAAATCAAATATTCCACCCTAGAGAACAGAATTTACCCTTTATTGGACGATTTTAGTATTCGTCTTTGTCCGATTTTGATAGTGTTTTTGTGTTTATGGGGTAATATTTTTGTAGTAACAAAAGAAAATAGCCATTCTAAAACAGATTTGTAATTGTTCTAGAATGGCTATTCTTCTTTTTTTCTCCCTTTTTTCTTTATAAATCCAACTTTTTAGAGAGAATGATAGGAAAAATCAGATTTTATCCTTATTATATATGTCCTCTTTCTGCCCAATCGCCTCTGTCGAGGGTTCTGTATCCCACGGCTTCTGCTATATGGTCAGGCTTAATCTGTTCACTTCCTGCCAAATCTGCAATGGTTCGTGCCACTTTCAGGATTCTGTTGTAAGCTCTTGCTGACAACGAAAGCTTCTCCATAGCCATTCGGAGCAGTTCTATGCCTTGTTCGTCGGGTTCGGCAAACAGATGAATCATTCTTTCTGTCATCTGGGCGTTGCAATGGATGCCTTTATAATCTTTGAATCTTTCGGCTTGAACTTCTCTTGCCTTGATGACTCTTTCTCTGATCTTGGCACTCGGCTCACCTGGTGCTGCCTTCGATATGTCCTGGAAAGGAACGGGACTGATTTCGCATTGGATGTCGATGCGGTCGAGTAACGGACCCGAAATCTTGTTCATGTATCTTTGAATCTGGCCTGGCGTGCAGACACAGCGATGTGTCGGATCACCATAATATCCGCATGGACAAGGGTTCATACTTGCCACAAACATGAATGAACATGGATAATCTGTAGAATATTTCGCTCTGCTGATGTTGATGTGGCGATCTTCCAATGGCTGGCGGAGTACTTCCAGAGTGGTTTTATTGAACTCCGGAAGTTCATCGCAGAACAGAACGCCATTATGGGCGAGCGATATTTCTCCCGGTTGTGGTGAAGTTCCACCGCCTACCAGAGCCACTTGAGAGATGGTATGGTGAGGAGACCGGAACGGGCGTTGGGAAATGAGTGATACATTCTTGCCCAGTTTGCCTGCAATGGAGTGAATCTGTGTTGTTTCCAGACTTTCAGAGAGCGTGAGAGGGGGAAGGATGGACGGCAAACGTTTTGCCATCATCGACTTTCCGGAACCTGGAGGACCTACCATAATCAGGTTGTGTCCGCCAGCCGCAGCCACTTCGAGCGCTCTTTTCACGTTCTCCTGACCGCGGACGTCGGAATAATCGTATTCACAATGTGCCTGGTTTTCGTAGAATTCCTTGCGGGTGTCAACAATGGTAGGAGAAGGATTGCTTCTGTCGCTCATGAATTGTATGACTTCGAAAAGCGTTTTCATGCCGTAAACCTCAAGATTGTTTACGACAGCTGCTTCCCGGGCGTTCTGTTCAGGTACGATAAGTCCCTTAAAGTGCTCTGCTCTGGCTCTGATAGCTATCGGCAGGGCACCTTTGATAGGCTGGAGCGTACCGTCAAGGCTCAGCTCGCCTACCATCATGTACTCTTTCAGATGATCTTCGGGAATGTTGTTGTTAGCGCCTAGAAGTCCGATTGCTAGCGGCAAGTCGAAACTGCTGCCCTCTTTCCGGAGGTCAGCTGGAGCCAGATTGATGGTGATGTCGGCTATCGGAAATTTGAAGCCGCTATACTGGAGAGCTGCTGAAATTCGGTTACGGCTCTCCTTGACCGCCTCGTCGCCTAAGCCTGTGAGGTGGTACATGACGCCTCTGTTGAGGCTTACTTCTACGGTTACAGTAGTTACTTCTAGTCCGTTAACTGCTGCACAATATGTCTTTACTAACATATAGGCGTGCTTTTTATGGGTTTTTGACTAGCTCGAAAGTATTTATTTTAGCAGTTGGTCGAGCTTATTGTAAAGCTCTTGCTTTTTCATGCCTCGGGCGATGATTTTACCATTTTGAAGTATGATGTTGTCAGGAAGGTTTCCCAATCCCAACTTCTTCAAGGTCTTGTCTTCCAGCATTTCGCCGTTGCAGATGATAGGGCATGCGATAGAGTCGCGCTTGATGTTGTTCTTGCATTCGCTCTTGCTGGCATCCAGACAGAAAGCCATCAGCTTAAGCTTGCCGTTCGATTTCTTCTGACGGCTCTTCAGTTCGCGCTGCATGTCCTGGCTGTCATAGTTATAGGTAGCCCAGGTGTAGAGTACGGCAACCGGAGCGCTGCTCATTTCTGTACTGGAAACGAGTTTTCCGTTGATATCGTATGCTGTAAATGAAGGCAGGGTTGCACCGGTGCCTACATTCTTCATGGTTTCTGCCAACTGCTTCATCTTAGCCAACTGTCCGTTTTTAGGCTGTTCTTTCTCTACGATATTGATGAGTGAGAGCGCCTTGCGGTAATCAGGTTGTGTAGAAGTGATGAAGTATTTTCTGATCAGATAGATGCTGCACACAGAATTCGGATGTTCTCTGACGAAGTCTTCAGCATGCTTTTTAGCCTCAGGTGGCGTATCTTTCAGGATGTTCTGGCGGAATTTTGTCATCAGTTCGTTATCCTCGGTTCCGCTTACCTCCATTTCCTTAAGGTGCGAAGCATCTGCCTTGATTTCTACTGATTTGCCCGATTTTGCGAAGATAGGCTGCTCAGAGAAATTAGGGAAAACAAGCATGATGGTAAAATCTTCCTTACATTCGGTTTCGAAAGTAAAACGACCGCCTTCTACCTTGATGGTGTCAACGCCTTCGAAGCCCCCGTCAGGACTGTATACATAAAACTCGCCTTGATTCATATTGAGAAATTTGCCTTCAAACTTGAAATGCCCACTGCTAACACCACATGATGTTAAGACCAGCGTAATGAATAAAATGAGGATGTAAGCAAATTTTTTCATAAGGAAAAACTTTAAGGTGCCGCGAGCGGGACTCGAACCCGCACAGCCATTACTGGCCAAGGGATTTTAAGTCCCTCGTGTCTACCAATTCCACCATTGCGGCATGGTAAACGTTAAGAGTTGAGCGGAAAACGGGACTCGGACCCGCGACCCCAACCTTGGCAAGGTTGTGCTCTACCAACTGAGCTATTTCCGCGTTATGTGGGTGCAAAGATAATGCTATTTCTTTAAATATCCAAATGATTTACATTTTTTAAGACAAGAAAGTGCCATTTTTTTCGTTTGCCCTCTGTTTCTGCTTAGTTTCCCACGTATATATCGGTTCCTTTGCCGCCGTAGGATACTCGATATTGCATCAGCGGCTTGTCGCTTTTGCTCTTTCCGCCGCTTGTGATGGTTCCGTATTCCAGGCTGTAGATGCGTTTGCATTTGTCGCAAATTACCGATTGGCGGTTGCCTGTCCATTCCAGCGGATAGTTGGTGCCGCCATATTGTTCCAGACAGTTGGGGCATTGGCGGTCCCAGGCTACAGGTCCGCTGAAGTTTGTAAGTCCCATGATGAAGCCATTCTTCCTGGCATCTTTAGGGTCGTTGCCCGCTCCTAGATAGGTATAGTTGGCATAATTCTCCTTGGCTGTAGAGAGGATGATGGTTTCCGTCTGGTTTTTCCCATCGTTTAATGTAGAATAGATATTCCAGGCTCCATTCACCTTTTTGGCGCTAACCATCGTGTAGACGCCCGTTCCGTTGAGGGCTGTTTCCAGACTTGTGCCCGGATGGTATTGCGACTTGAAATAGAACTGGCAGGGATATTGGGTGCTGATGCTGTTTTCTGCATCGCACGAACAAAGTAAGAGCATAGCTATTCCAGCCATGCTCTTCACCTTATTATATATATATACCTTATTATATATGCTATTCTTCATGCAGAAACCTTTCAGTCTTTATTTCAGAAGATTCTTCTCGGCATTCTCCATGCGCTCGAAGTGGAACTCAGAGAGGGTCTGCTCCATCAGCGCCTGAATCTTGTCGTTGCAGAGATTGCCGATGCTGCCTTCGTGAGTATGATGAATATCCTTGTTTGGCTTGAATTCGCCAGCCTCGATTTCCAGTCCTACCTTCTTGTAAGCATCGCGGAATGGCATGCCGTTGGCTGCAAGCTGGTTCACTTCTTCTACTGAGAACATAGGGTCGTAGCGAGGATCGTCAAGAATATGCTCGTTCACCTCCATCTTGTTGATGATGTAGGCAGCCATCTGCAGACAGTCCTTCAACTCGTCGAAGGCAGGGAGGAACACTTCCTTGATAATCTGGAGATCGCGGAAATAGCCTACTGGCAGGTTGTTCATGATGAGCATTACCTGCTGTGGAAGGCTCTGGAGCTTGTTGCTTTTGGCGCGAATCAACTCGAATACGTCTGGATTCTTCTTGTGTGGCATGATGCTCGAACCGGTGGTACACTCCTTAGGCAATTTCACGAAACCGAAGTTCTGACAGTTGAACATGCAGGCGTCGAAAGCCATCTTTGCCAAAGTTCCTGCCACGGTAGCCATGGCGAAAGCCACGTTGCGCTCCATCTTTCCTCTGCCCATCTGTGCATAAACCACATTATAGTCCATGCTGTCGAAACCGAGAAGTTCGGTGGTCATGGTGCGGTTCAATGGGAATGAACTTCCATAGCCGGCAGCGCTACCCAATGGGTTGCGGTTGGTCATGCGGTAAGCAGCCTGAAGGAAGAGCATGTCATCGGCAAGTCCTTCAGCATAAGCGCCAAACCAGAGACCGAATGATGAAGGCATAGCCACCTGCAGATGGGTGTAGCCCGGCATCAGCACGTCCTTATACTGGTTGCTCTTCTGAATCAGCTCGTCGAAGAGAATCTTCACGGCGTCCACAATCTCCTTCAACTCATGACGGGTGAAGAGTTTGAGGTCTACGAGAACCTGGTCATTGCGTGATCTACCCGAATGAATCTTCTTGCCCATGTCGCCCAGTTTCTGGGTGAGCATCAGTTCTACCTGGGAATGAACGTCTTCCACGCCGTCTTCTATTACGAATTCGCCCTTGTCGGCGATGGCGTAGATGTTTTTCAGTTCGGCAAGGAGCTGGGTGAGTTCATCTTTCTCCAGGAGTCCGATGCTTTCGAGCATGGTGATGTGTGCCATACTGCCCAGCACGTCATACTTGGCGAGATAGAGATCGAGTTCGCGGTCTCTTCCTACGGTGAATCTTTCAATTTCCTTGTTTACTTCGAAGTTCTTTTCCCAAAGTTTATGTGCCATAATTTCTTTATTTATTAATCCTGGTAAGGAATCATCGCAAGCGCATCAGCAATTTTTTCGATGCCTTCCTGCAATGGCTTCTTCACCATACCCTTGATAAACATGTTAAGTTCTGCCTTGATGGTGAGTTTCATTTTGCATGAGAACTCGCCAGTAGGGAGCAGCTGAATCCAGAAGTTGAAAGGAACAGGGCTGTTTTCTGTTTCAAACTTGATGGTCTTAGGCTCCTCGCGGTCGATGATGCGCATCTTGATTTCACCCACCATAGGTGCTGTGATAGAGATGCTGTCGCTATCAAACTTGAGGTCCTTCAGCTTTTCTATTTCCTTTCTCTTGTCCTCAGGAATCTGGTCTTTCACCTGCTCGAAGCGGTCTTTGAGCATCTGCAGGTTGTTCAGATCGTTCAATGTACGGTAAACAGATTCCTGCTTGTGAGGAATCTGTTTGATATTACTTTCGAATGTACTTGTACTCATTATTGATGGGTCAGCTTGATTACTTCTTCCAGTTAGCTGGGTCCTTGCGCCACTCGTGGAGCAGCTCTACGTCTTCCTGCTTGATATAGCCAGTCTCCAGAGCCTCTGCCACTACGTGCTCATAGTCGGTCAAAGTAACCAGCTTTACGTTAGCATCAGCAAAAGCCTTCTCGGCGATAGGGAAACCATAGGTGTAGCTAGCTACCATGCCCACAATCTCGTTGCCGTTCTTGCGGAGAGCTTCTACTGCCTTGAGAGAGCTGCCGCCGGTAGAAATCAAGTCTTCTACTACCACAACCTTAGCCTTAGGGTCGAGCTGACCTTCGATGAGGTTCTGCATACCGTGATCCTTTGGTTTAGAACGAACGTATACGAAAGGCATGCTCAGTTCGTCAGCAACCAAAGCACCCTGCGCGATGGCACCAGTAGCTACTCCGGCTACAGCATCAGCCTCTGGGAACTGCTCCAGGATAGCGTGAACGAGCTCAAGCTTTACATAATTGCGGAGTTCTGGGAATGAGAGAGTCTTGCGGTTATCACAATAGAATGGTGACTTCCAGCCAGAAGCCCATGTGAATGGATCATTAGGCTGCAACTTGATAGCCTTTACTTTCAATAACTTAGATGCGAATTCTTTCTTCAGTTTGTCCATAATCTTTAAAGGATTAAATTATTATTAATTATTTTGCAAAGGTACAATGATTTTTGCACACGGCGGCTATATTTAGGGTTAAAATGTTTTAACTCTCGGCAAAAAGGGTCTTTAGTCGTGTGCGAAACCTACTGTCAGCACGCTTATCTTCATCTTTCCGGCTGCTTTTATCAGGGTTTCCGCACAGGAGATGATGGTGGCTCCGGTGGTGCATACGTCGTCGATGATGAGGATATGTTTGCCCTCAAGTTGCGTGATGGGGTGCTCGCCCTGCCCGTCATGATAGGTTGCTGCGGCTTCAAAAACCTGACTCACGTTTTCCAGTCTTTCCTGCCGGTTCTTGTGGGTTTGGCTTTCGCTAAACTTTTTTCTTCTTACGGCATCCTTGATGATGGTCAGATGGGTGAGTTGCTGGATGCCTTTGGCGATGAGAAGGCTCTGGTTATAGCCGCGTTCTTTCTCTCGTTTTCGGGTGAGCGGGATGGGGATGATGGCGTCTATTCCGTCGAAGAACTGAATGCCTAACCCCTTCTTTGCCAGCATTCTGCCCAGATAGATTCCCATTTCGGGGTGATGCATGTATTTCAGCTGGTAGACGGCTCTTGCCGATGTGGCATGACTGATGTGACGGAAGAGGGCGCAGCAGCGTTCGATGGGAATCAGATGCCAGAAGAGTTTTGCCATCTCGTTGTCGTAGGGCTGTTCCCAGGTATCGGTTCTCGGCATGCGGAACAGACATTTTATGCATATCATCTCCTCCCCGCCAGCGAGCACATTTCCGCAGATGGCGCAGGTTCGGGGGAAGAATAAATCGAATATGTCTCTTAACAGGCTGGTAGGCATGGCTTTACTCTTAATTTTGAGGTTGGGATATTGAACTTGATGCTTTGCTTTAGAATTCCTCTTCGAAATCGATGTCTCCCAGATCTTCTTCCTTCATCCGGTCGATGCATTTGTGGATAACCTCCATGCTGTATCCTCTTCCCAGGGCAAAGCGGATGAGTTTCATCGAGCGTTCATAGTCGTTCTTTGCCTTGATGGTTTTATATTTGTTTTTCATCAGGGGCAGGAGGGTTTCCATATACAGGTCGTCTTCAATCTCTTCGAAGAGAGGGTCGGAGATGTCCTTCGGAATATGTTTCATCCACAGCGCCTGTTCCACCTTCCGGCGTCCCCACTTGTTGTATTTTATCTTGTCGTTGATAAAGAAGCGTGCGAAACGTTCGTCGTCGATGAATTTCTTCTCGGTCAGGAATTCCATGTTTCTGGCGATGGCATCTTCGGGCAGTTCCCACTTCTTCATCTTGTCGATCATCTCTTGCGAGCAATGTTCGGCTTGGGTGCAGAGGGTGGTGAGCTTCAGGAGCGCCTGCTGCTCGGTCATCGGCTTTTTATACTTTGAACTTTGAGGTTTGAACATGATGATTTTACTTTGAACTTTGAGATTTGAACATTGAACTTTATGATTTGCCGGCTCGCATCATTCTCTGCTTTCCGAAGGCATCTTCCTTTGTATCAATAGCTTTAAACCCCAATCCTTCCAGCATTTCCCTTGTTTCTTTTTCGTAAATAGGATTGATTTCGAAGTATAATGCACCTCCGGATTTGAGGACAGAAGAGGCATATTCGGCGATGGCTCTGTAGAACTTCAGAGGCTCTTCATCGGGCACGAAGAGGGCGATTCCGGGTTCGTGTTCCAACACATTCTTCTCCATATCCGCTTTCTCCTTTTCGCAGATATACGGGGGATTGCTCACGATGATGTTCCATCTTCCGGCATCCGATGTTTCCGCCAACTTCAGGGCATCCTGATATTCTATTTTTACGTTACCGGCATCCAGTAGCGCAACATTTCCCTGTGCTATCTTCAAGGCATCTTCCGAAATATCCCAACCCGTAACCTCCGAGCCGCCGATGTCCAGTCCCAGCGTAATGGCGATGCAGCCCGAACCCGTACAGATGTCCAGGATGCGGATGGTGTTTTCTTCCTTCTCTCCTTCCGTAATCCCTTTGTTTCCAGTCGCATCTTTTTCTATCCACTCGCAGAGTTCCGCCGTTTCGGGTCTCGGAATCAGCACGCCCGGCTCTACATGGAAGGTTCTTCCTGCAAAGTCAGCTTCGCCCAAAACATACTGTACAGGTTCGCCTTTTTGCAATCTTCTGATAATTTCTTCCAGTTTTCTTTCTTCATCTGCAGATAATTCATTAACTTTGCCGCAGATTATGTCGGTCAGCGTCATTCCGTACTTCACATCGAGCACGGTGCGGACGATAGCTTGTGCTTCGCCCGCCTCATATAGAGGGGTAATGGATTGCCAAAGTTGTTGATACGTTTTCATCTCTAAATCGTATATTATGATTTGATTTGAGAGCAAAGGTACGACATTTTATCGAAAAGTAAGTAAAAAACGAAGAAAAGTTTTAGATATGGAACAAAATAATGTTTCTTTTCAGAATGTGAAGACGGGCGAACCGTTGTCGCAAAAGGAAATAGACGAAATGTTTATGCGCCGCTGTCTGCAGCTGGCGAAAAACGGAAGAGAGAATGCCAAACCCAATCCGATGGTGGGAGCCGTTATCGTGAGTGGGGATGGCAGAATCATCGGCGAAGGCTATCATGTAAGATGCGGAGAAGGGCATGCTGAAGTCAACGCCTTTGCATCTGTTAAGCCCGAGGATGAGCATCTGTTAAGCCAAGCTACCATCTATGTGAGTCTCGAACCCTGCTCTCATTACGGCAAGACGCCGCCTTGCGCCGATTTGATAGTAAGAAAAGGAGTAAAGCGATGCGTTTGCGGCTGCGTAGATCCCTTTGCCAAGGTTCAGGGCCGCGGCATCCGCAAGATTCGCGAGGCAGGCATCGAAGTAACAGTAGGCGTTCTGGAGGCGGAATGTCTCGAACTCAACAAGCGCTTCATCACCTTCAACACCCATCAGCGTCCTTACATTATCCTGAAATGGGCGCAGACCGCAAATGGCTTTCTTGACAACGGGGGTAGGGGTATGGCTATTTCCTCGCCTTTCACCAAGATGCTCTCTCACAAGTTGCGTGCTGAGAACGATGCCATCCTCATAGGCCGCGTAACCGATGAGCGCGACCACAGTCAGCTCAACGTTAGAGATTGGAGCGGCAAGGACCCGATGCGCCTGGTCATCGACCGCCATCATCCTTGTTTCGAAGGTCTGGATTTCTCACGGGGCAAGACGGAAGTGTTGCAGCAAATCATGCAGTACTTATATAATAATAAGGTGCAGTCGCTGATAGTAGAGGGAGGCGCCATCACCCATCAGGCATTCCTCGATGCCGGACTTTGGGATGAAATCAGGGCAGAAACGTTGTTATCCACATCTGTGGAAAACGTGGTAACTGCCGGAACACCAGCGCCTATGCTTCCTTATAACGTCCGGTTAATCAGCCATGAGGCGTATGATGGAAACGTTATCAACACCTATGAGCGCCAGTAGCTTTATAGGAGCAATAAAGCTAATCATAAAGTTCAAAGTTCAACATTCAAAGTTCAAAGTAAAGAAGATGAGTAACAGATTTACATCGCGCCTAAGCGATGACGATGATTTCAAGCGAGACGAACTGATACGTAAGATAGAGCATTCGGTAGAGCAGATGACGCTTTCAGAACTGGAAGCCCTGTCTTATGATATGTTTACCAAGGGCTATATGGAGGATTATTAGAAAATCCCCCATTATAGTCCTTGCGTTTAGGATGCCTTTTCCATCCCTTCTTATGTATCGCTATTTTGCGCGAAACGATATTTTTTACCCCATTTCGAGCAAAATAGCGTACGTTAACGCAAGTACTTACGATGGTCGATGAAAGTACTTACGATGGTCGATGAAAGTACTTACGATTGTTAGCGTAACTATATTCGTTTTAATATACCCGATTATTAGGTTAGCTGTTTGTCGGGAACAGCCGATGGGAGAACCGAAAATAGCCAACTGGCAAAATATAAATAGCTAACTGGTAAAACGCAAACAGCCGACTAGCGCATGAGTGGCTAGTCGGCTGTTTTACTGGAACAGTTATCGAAAACTCCTTTATTTTGTTTTCGTATAGGCATCCTGCCAAATACTCTTCACTCTTCACCAAAAGCTCCGAATCCCCTGTGTTTATCGGCATTCCGAAGGGTGAAGAGATAAAAACAACTCTTCACCCCTCGGAATGCCGATAAACACAGGGGGTTCCGGCCGAAAGGTGAAGAGTGAAGAGTATTTTGATGATAGCTTCGTTTATTTCTTAAACAGTCTATCTAAAGGTGATGCTTACTGAATCGGCAAGAACAATCTGGGAGTTTGGTGGTCTCTTTGGTTAAGAATCTGTTGATTTCATTCTCAAATTGATCACGATGAGGACTTCCTATCTTGCCTATATGCTTATCTAATATATCTTCTTCTGTATAAAATCTCATATTATTTCTTTTAAAAAACAAGATTAATACTACTGTAAAATTACGAAAAGAATTCGAAGCGCTAAGGCTGAAAAAACTTATCCCTTTCTTCCGAAATCGGCTGGAATCTCGCCCCATTTCTTCGTCTCCCATTTTATAATAGGTATGTTGATGGGGTGGGTGCGGAGCCAGTTTTCGGCTCGGGCGATGACCTGGTAGAGCTGTTCGGTCTGGGGAGTGTGCTCCAGTTTGGTCTTGCATTGTTTCTTGCTTACCCATAGCTGGGCATTCACGCTGTCGCTATAAATTATCTTGTCGGTAATGCCCTTCTGCTGCATCAGGGCGAGGGCGTGGACGATGGCGAGAAACTCGCCGATGTTGTTGGTGCCGTGGATAGGACCATAGTGGAAAACCTGGGCACCGGTCTGAAGGTCGATGCATTGGTATTCCATCGGGCCTGGATTGCCGGAACAGGCGGCATCCACAGCCCAAGCGTTGGCTCTTACCTCGTTGGGTAGAGGCAAAACGGTATCGTTTCTCCATGAAGGAGGATTTACGGGCATTTTATTCATCTTTTTTCTTTTTGGGGTTGGAAAACAAAAAGGATTGGCTAAAACTGAAATGAGCATGCACCTTGGAGTCGAGCTCCAGGGCCATGCTCATTATGTCAAATAGTCAATATTTTTTTATTTTTAAATTGTAGGTTATTATATCTTATGTATATATTACATTCTTTCTGGAACCTCGATGCCGAGCAGAGACATACCGTTCTTCAGAATCTTAGCCACGTTGGCTGCAAGAACCAGACGGGTAATCTTCTCAGCCTCGCTCTCAGCATTCAGGATGCTGTAGTCGTGATAGAACTGGTTGAACTCCTTGGTCAACTCATAGCAGTAGTTAGCGATACCGCCAGGGTTGTAGTTGTTGCCTGCATCGGCTACAGCTGCAGCAATGTCGTTCATCTTCTGGATGAGGTCGATCTCCTTCTCGTTGATAGGAGCATCTGCACCCAACTCTGCAGGAATCTCGATGCCCTCGGCAGCTGCCTTGCGCATGATGCTGCGGATACGAGCGTAGGTATACTGGATGAAAGGACCTGTGTTGCCGTTGAAGTCGATACTCTCTTCTGGGTTGAAGAGCATGTTCTTGCGGGCATCTACCTTGAGGATGAAGTACTTCAACGCTCCGAGACCCACGATGCGTGAAATCTTCTGGCGCTCTTCCTCGCTCATGTCCTTGAACTTGCCGAGCTCATCGCTTGTCTGGCGAGCATCCTTGATCATCTCTGCCATCAGGTCATCAGCATCTACTACGGTTCCCTCGCGGCTCTTCATCTTACCGTTAGGCAACTCTACCATTCCGTAAGAGAAGTGAACCAAGTCCTTGCCCCACTTGAAACCGAGACGGTCGAGCAGGATAGAGAGCACCTGGAAGTGGTAGTTCTGCTCGTTACCTACTACGTAGATCATCTTGTCGATAGGGAAATCCTTGAAACGGAGATCGGCAGTACCGATGTCCTGAGTCATATAAACAGAGGTGCCGTCTGAACGGAGCAAGAGCTTCTGGTCGAGACCCTCGTTGGTGAGGTCAGCCCAAACAGAGTTGTCATCCTTACGGAAGAAGAGACCCTTCTCCAATCCTTCTTCTACCTTCTTCTTACCCTCGAGGTAAGTATTTGACTCATAATATATCTTGTCGAAACTTACACCCATCATCTTGTAAGTCTCATCGAAGCCAGCGTAAACCCAGCTGTTCATCTTCTGCCAGAGTGCACGAACCTCAGGGTCGTTGTTCTCCCACTTTACGAGCATCTCGTGAGCCTCCTTAATCAGCGGAGCCTCTACCTTAGCTTTCTCTGTGGCAGCTTCCTCGTCCATGCCCTCCTTCATATACTGAGCCTTGAGTTCTGCGATTTCCTCACGATAGTGCTTGTCGAAGGCTACATAGTAGTCGCCGATGAGGTGGTCGCCCTTCTTGCCGGAAGTTTCAGGAGTTTCGCCATTGCCCCACTTGAGCCAGGCGAGCATAGACTTGCAGATGTGGATACCACGGTCGTTAACGATGTTTGTCTTGATTACCTTGTTGCCGTTAGCCTCCATAATCTGAGCCAGAGACCAGCCGAGGAGGTTGTTGCGAACGTGACCGAGGTGGAGAGGCTTGTTGGTGTTAGGAGAAGAGTACTCGATCATGACGAGCGGGCTGTTCTCTGTAACTGGCTTCTCGCCAAACTTAGGGTCAGCGTTGATGGTATTCAAGAGTCCTACCCAAGCGGCAGGAGCGATAGAAAGGTTGAGGAAACCCTTTACCACGTTGAAGTCTGCGATAACATTAGCGCAGTTTTTCTTCAGGTATTCGCCGATTTCCTGTGCTGTATCCTCAGGCTTTTTCTTTGACATCTTGAGGAATGGGAATACGACGAGGGTAAGGTTACCTTCGAAATTACTCTTGGTCTTCTGCAGGGCTACCATCTTCTCTGGCACGTCCTGACCATAAAGCTCCTTCACCGCGGCGATGACAGAGCTGATGATTTCGTTTTCTATCTTCATTATTTAATATATCTTTTTTACCGGTAAAATTATCTTTTTCTTTATTCAAATGCCTGGTAAGTGAGGGGGCTTGCAAGTACCCCCTTTACTTAAGCGCCTGCAAAATTACAAATAATAATTGGAATGAGCAAAGAAAAACGATGTTTTCTTTATCCTTCAAGGATAATATCGGCCACGTCCTGTGGAGAGTTCCATAAGATGCCGTCCTGCAATTCATCGTCGGTAAAACCATTGAGAGCCTCCTGTGCTTCCTTTGGTGTAATTGCTGGAGTTCCATCCTCGTTCTTTGCTTCGAGCAATGCCTGCAAGACCTCTGCTCTGTATTCTTCTATTGTCATCATTCGTTTTGTTGTAAAGTTTAATGTATTATTTTATATTTTCTGTTATAACTTACTTAATGCTGTTTTACAATTTTTGTTTAAGAGAAAGCTAATGAAAGTTGTAATGGCTTTCTGTTAGCCTTGACCTTTTGGCTTGATGCTGCTCTTTGCGTCAATGAGATTATGCAATCATTGATTAGCTTGAGGTCTTTCTTGTCATATCCTTCCTCTAAGATGGTGGCTTGCTCTTGGGTAATACCTTTGATGTAGGGTATTCTAAGTTTGCGGAGATTCTGGCTTTGCCATCTTGCGTATCCGCCATTCATGTTAGTGGAAAGTCTTTGTATCTGTTTCTTGACGAAATCGGACATGAGAATGGAGCACAGAATCTTCAGCTGATGGGTATCCTCTCCTGTGATATAGTATATGTTATGAAGCGGATAGAAATGTCCCTCGTCTATGAAAAGCAAGGAGTTGCCTGAGATGTCTGGTATGAGAATCTTGGGCGTGTATTGCAGTTCTGCCTTTACTTTGTCGATGGTACGATACCATTTGTCTGGACTTTTCTTTGCAATATGTCTATTGGACAGAATTTCTTTCTTGCTCTCTAAATATGCTTGAGCTTTTGGATAAGAGGTTAAGTCCACTAAGTTTCCCTTTTCGTCAAAAGGATTTAGCAGATATTCTCCATTCCAGTTCAGTTTGTCACCTGTTAGGTCACGGGCATTGATGGCTGGCAAGATCCTGTCTTCCTCTATCATGTCTTTGAGCTTAGGTGAGATATAAATCCTATCTGCACCGGTTGCCACTCCTATTCCGATATGGAATCCTTGTTCTTCTATAGATAGAAGAGAACTTGGATGGGTTATGTCACTAAACATCTCGCTCCAATCATCGGTAAGGCTCATCTCTTTTTCTTTCCACTTTCGCCTTCCCAACTGTTCGATATCTGTTATTTCCATATAATGATAGGTGGCAGAAGGGGCGTCGTTGGAAATGACAGTAATGGCAGGGTATGCCAAAACCTTTTCTTGGAAAGCATTGGATTTCTCCAAGTCTACAATTTCTTGTAACCGAAAATTGCCAGCTATGTAACCTCTAAGTTTTTTCCCATATTCATTTTTGAGCCAACGGTTGGCGCAAATAAAACCATGGACTCCTTTGGGTTTGAGGAGTTGGAGTGCTTTCTCAAAGAACAGCACATATAGGTCTGCTCTATAATGAAAAGTCAGAAACAGTTTCTTGTATAGATTTCTTGCCTCTGTCGGAATCTTTTCATATCTGATATAGGGAGGATTTCCTACGATGAAATCAAATTTCTCATGAATGTCATCCATTAAGAAATCTCTTGTGTAAAGTTGTGGAAATGTATATCCAGGAAAAGTGTATGCTATTTTTTTATGACAGATTTTTATTTTTTCTGGGTCTATATCATAGCACATGACATTAGTTTCTATCACTGGGTAGGGATCAAACTCATGAAGGCGGGCAGACATGAGAATGCGATGAATGATTTCTATCACAAATACGCCGTCTCCACATGATGGCTCCAGAATATTATATTGCGATAGATTCTTATCGGGAGTGTATCCGATAAGGTCTAAAATATAGCACGCAACCTTAGGGGATGTGAAAACATCTCCTTCTTGTTTGCCATTCTTGCGTATGTTATATATTTTAGTGCTCAAACTCATGTATATGTCCTATTAAGTAACCATATAGAGAATGAAGAAAAAAAGTAAGTGAAATACTCTCTTCTACATCTCCGAAATCTTTTTTCTCGTTAGTCCACAGAAGTGCAGTGGATGTATAATGCCGTTCTTGAATCAGCTTTTGGCATAGAATCTTGTAGCGTTCTATATATGATGCTCCTTGGAATTCTTCTCTTACGGGGAAGTGATTCTCGTAATTTTTAATTGGAATTGTTGATTTCTCGTCTTTCCCAATAATCATCATGTAACCTAACCAAGGAGCTTCTTGATGAGGAAATTGTTCCTTGCGGAATGCTGTCCAAAAGTCTATGGCTGAACCGAGTGCTTCTTCTGTTCTGTTGTTGAAATTGTTGCCGTATGAGCCAACTTGAGATTTTAGCTCTATGGCGACAAGGAGTTTGTTGGAAGGAGTTAGGATGATGAAATCCCAGTCTTTGGAAGAACGAAAATAACCAGGGAGATAGTTGTTCTTGGTATAAATACAACTTTCGTTAATACCAACAGATAATGCGAGATTTTTCAGAATGCCTATAAAACCATCTAATTGTTTACCTCCGACGACAGTTCCCCTGTTCGACTTGTCCGTACTATGGGCAAGTTGATTCTTCTTGGTCTGCCAAAATTGATTGATGGCATTTTTTATCTCATTCTGATAATTATTCTGCATAAAATCCTTTATATATTGCATGTTAATAATGCTTTTGTCGTAATGACAATGCAAAAATAATCAATTATCCACAAATAGCCATAATTATTTTGCTAAAAAAATAAAAAGCTCTCAACATATAGTGGATTGTACTATATGTTAAGGACTTTTATGCTATTGCTAGTAAATGGATGTTTTATTTCAAAACTTTAGCCAAGAAATCGCTGGCGATATGAGCGGCTTGCTCTTTCTGCCCGCCGAATCCGTGGCCGGCATCGGTCATCAAGTGCCATTCGCTCTTCTTTATCATATATTTCATTCCATCCGGAATGTTACATGATAGCCTGCCACATTGTGCTCGGCAAGGGAGAGATTGATGGATTGCATCATCAGCATCTGGCGGGAGATGGAGAGGCCGATGCCTGAACCTGATGGCTTGGTGGAGAAGAAGGGGATGAACATCTCCTTTGCCACATCGGCTGGGATGGGGGCGCCATTGTTGCTGAAATAGATGCCCGAGAATTGTGAACTCTCGATGCTCTCTGGATGTTTGTGGAAGCATCGAATGTCGATGGCTGAGGCGTGAGCCTCGATGGCATTCTTGGTCAGATTGATAAATACCTGGTGCAGTATGTTTTTGTCGGCAGACCAGGTGGCATCTTCAGGGATATGGATGTGCCATTCTATCTGAGGATAGAGCGGCTTGATGCCTTCCACGAAATCCTTGAGTGGAATATTCTCGATGACAGGCTCTTGTAGCTGGGTGAGCTTGCGGTAGCTGTCCACGAAACTGGTGAGCGACTTGCTGGTGTCTCGAATGGCTCGGATGCCTTCCTCGTAGGGCGAGCCTTGGATGTCGGGATTGCTAAGATAGGCTTGGCAGATGCTGGAGATGGGGGCGGTGGCATTCATAATCTCATGGGTGAGCACACGGGTTAGCCTTTGCCAAGATTCCACCTCATGCTGCGCCACCAGTCTGCCGATGTCGTTCTCCATATCGTTGAGGGCTTGCTGTAAGGCTCGTTCTCCAGAGAGCAATCCCTTGGTGGATAGACGGAAGGAGTAATCGCCATTGCGGATAGCCTCTTGCATCAAGAAGGCACGGCTCTTCAGGTTGCGCTGATGGCGCAAGAAGAGATAGATGATGCCTCCGATGATGAGGAGAATGATACCTATTATATATATGTGGAAGATGGTGTCCATATCAGATGTTGATAATCATGAATGATTGTGATGGAAAATTATCGCTTTAACTTGGCGTAAAGTGTTTGGCGAGTGATGCCGAGGAGTTCGGCGGCGCGTGAGATATTGCCGTGGCATTGATCCACAACCTTGTGAATATGAGTGCTCTCGATGCTCTCCAGCGTCTCTACTTCTTGGCTTCGGTCGATGGCATCCTTTAGGGTTCTGATGAGTTCATCGTTATCCCAAGGCTTGGTGATGAAGTCGGCTGCGCCAGATTTCAATCCCTTGATGGCGAGCTGGATATCTGCGTAGGCGGTGATGAGCACCACGGGGATGTTGGCATGGAGACGGCGGAAGGTGCGGAGCCAAAGCAAACCTTCCTGTCCGCTGTTTACGCCCAAGGAAAAATTCATGTCGAGCAAGATGATGTCCACTGGCTCTTGTTGGAGCAGAGTGGGGGCGGTGTCTGGGCGAGGCAAGGTGAGAATCTGCTCGAATGTACCGCCCAGGCATATCTTCAAGGCTGTGAGTATCGATGGATTGTCGTCGATAACAAGTATTGTTCCGTATTTCATCTATTTGTGTTCTGTTATATCTTTTGTTTGCAAAAGTACACTTTTTCCTTGAAATAGCCAACAAAATGGAATGTGATGTGTGATTATCATACAGAAAAGTGTATGAATTTCATACAATCCACTTGCCGCTGGCTTCTGGTCTTTGGCAGAATCAAAAGGAATGGCTACCTTTGCATCAGAAAAAATAATGAAACAACAGATATGAAAAGTTATTTTAAGTTCTTATCACGCAACAAGCTCTATACGGCTATCGAGGCTTTCGGACTCTCGATAGCCTTGGCTTTTGTGATGATTTTGGTATCCTACGCCTTCATGGAGTATCGGGTGGGCACGCATCAGCCAGATGCCAAGAATCTCTATGTGCCTGGTTCGGGCGATTACCTTGGCATGACCTTGGGTACGGCTAAGGAGTTCTTTCCTTCCATCCCGGAAATCAAGGAATGGACCCGATTTAGCGATTATTATACAGACAAGGGTGCTGTGGTGGATGGTCAATACTTCCATGTGCAGGCACGTGCCATAGATTCTAACTTCTTGGATATGATGGGAATGAAGTGCAGGGGATGCGCCGCCCATCAAGTGCTGACGGATATGCATCAAGCCCTCATTTCCGAGTCTTTTGCCAATAGGGCTTTTGGCAATGCAAATCCTATCGGACAGGTTGTTACATGCGATACGCTGCAATTCAAGGTGGTGGGTATCGTGGATGATTTCGGCAGGGAAGACCTGCTGGAACCCACCGACATCTTTGTCTCCATGAAGTTAAAGGAGAAAGATTTAGATCCGATGGACCAGTTTGGCGAGGTTGTTACCATCGCCCAACTGGCAGATAATGCTGATCCAGAAAAGGTGAACGCCACGTTGCTCAATAAATATATGGGTTATTGGAAGAAATGGTGGAGTCGCAAGAAGACGACTGGCAGTTTCTTGTGGGGCTCTAGCTTGGTGCGCTGGGACAAGTTGTATTTCTCGGATATTACATGCCCGCATGTCCGTCATGGCAGCAAGACCTTGGTCAATGTCTTGTTGATCGTGGCGCTTGTTCTCTTGCTATCAGCCATCTTCAATTACATCAATCTCACCGTGGCGCAGATAGGCAATCGAGCCAAGGAGATGGCTACCCGCCGCCTGTTGGGTGAGTCGGTGCTGGGCGTGGTGCTGCGCTATATCAAGGAGGCGGCACTCTTCACGGCAGTTTGCTTCTTGCTCGGCGTTTTGCTGGCTTGGGCATTCACACCTTTATTTAATAGCATCTTGGATACGAAGATTTCGCTCTTCTCTTCGCCTGTCGTTTGGGGATGCTTGTTGGTGGCTTATCTCGTCATCTCCTTGTTGTCGGGCTTGTTCCCAGCCATCGTGGTGTCTCGCTACAATCCGATAGATGTGGTAAAGGGCACCATGCGTTTGCGCAGCAAGATGTGGTTTAGCAGGATATTCATTGTGGCACAGAGCGTTATCAGTATGTCGCTGGTGGTGATGGCTATCACGATGATGCTCCAGATGCGCCATCTCGCCAACATACCTTTTGGGTATCAGACGAAAGACATTCTCTGTATCTCCACCACTTTCGGATTTGATAATGTCGATGTCAGAAACGCAGCGTTGATAGCGAAGTTGAAATCTCTGCCAAAGGTGGAGGAGGCTACGGCTATCAGCAACAATCCTGTCAATAGCTTTGCCAATGGTGTGCATGATGAAAAGGGAGAAAATATAGCGTTCTTGAGATTGAGCGTATTGGATTCCATAGCGATGAAGATGATGGGTTTCAAGGTGCTGGAGCGATATTCTGACCCTACGCCAGGCAAAATCTGGGTTAGCGAGGAAGCTAAGCGAACCTTTGGCGTATCGAGCAAGAAACCATATTTCGGCTATAATGAAGGCAAGCCTGAATATGAGGTTTGTGGCGTTGTGAAAGATTTCCACTGTGGCGATGCTCTTGATGAGTTCAGGTTGGGTAATCATAATGCCATTCGTGTTCCTTCCAATCATGATGTGCTTTGGACCATCTTGGTGAAGACTCGTGGCGACCATGCCCAAGCCCTGTCTGCTATCCAAAGTGCCTGCAAGCAAGTGGCTAAGGAACAGCTGGGCGTACCTACCGACATGGATACGGAGTATCTGGACGACACCTTGGCTGATGCGCTCAAGGAGAAGCACAACATGATGGTGCTCATCATCACCTTCATGGGCATCTCCATCTTGATTTCCGCCCTCGGCTTGTTTGGCATGTCGGTATATTACGGCAACCAGCAGCGCCGACAGATAGCCTTGCGCAAGGTGATGGGAGCCTCGGTGACAGATGCGGCATGGCAACTTTCCAAGCGATTCCTCATCACATCGTGTGTGGCTGTGGTTATCGCCATCCCATTGTGTGTCAAGCTGATGCAAGAATACTTGATAGGTTTCAAATATCGCATCGATTTCCCTTGGTGGACATTGGTAGCAGGAGCTATCTTCACCTTGCTGCTAGCCTTGGTATCGGTCTTCAGCTATACCTTGCGCACCGCTCTGGAGAATCCGATAGACAGCATCAAGATGGAATAGCATGATGAGCTAAGTAAACATTAAACACTACACATTAAACATTAAATCAAGATGATACGTACAGAGAATTTAACGAGAATATTTCGTACAGAAGAGATAGAGACCATCGCCCTGAACGGCGTGAACATCAATGTAAAGGATGGCGAGTTTGTAGCCATCATGGGACCTTCGGGATGTGGCAAGTCTACCTTGCTCAACATCCTCGGCTTGCTCGATACACCTACCGAGGGTAAGTATTGGCTGGGCGATGAGGAGGTAGGACATCTCAAGGAGCGTGAGCGCACGGCTTATCGCAAGGGTCGCATCGGTTTCGTCTTTCAGAATTTCAATCTGATAGATGAGTTGACGGTAGAGGAGAACATCGACCTGCAGCTCAAATATCTAGGCATTGGCAAGGCGGAACGCAAGGAGCGAGTGCTCGACATCCTGCGCAAGGTAAAGCTCAGCCATCGTGCCAAGCATTATCCCCATCAGCTCTCCGGAGGTCAGCAGCAGCGTGTGGCGATAGCTCGTGCCGTGGTGGGCAAGCCAAGCATCATCCTAGCCGATGAGCCTACGGGTAATCTCGACTCCAAAAATGGCGTGGAGGTGATGCAATTGCTCAGCGAACTGAATGATGAGGGCACCACCATCGTGATGGTTACGCACTCCAAGCACGATGCTACCTACGCCAGTCGCATCATCAATCTGTTTGATGGACAAGTGGTGGATGCGATGAATGATCAGCTTTGATCTGCGGTTTTCTGTCCAACAATTAGACGGTGGTGTCTAATTGTTGGACAGTTTGTTTAATGAGAGTTTTTATTTAATGGTTTGATTATCAGGAGAAATGCTGTTTTGGCACGGCTCTTGTCCTTATCATGCCAAAATGAAGAAGATTATGAAAAGAATAGGAATATTGATAGGGTGGCTGGTTTGGGCGGCTGGCGTCTCGGCACAGAGCTGGAGCCTTGACGACTGCATGAAATACGCCGTGGAGCACGCCACGGAGGTGAAGCGTGAGGTGGTTAATGCCCGCCAACGCAAGCAGGATTACCAGCATGCTGTGGTAGGATTCCTGCCTACCGTTACGGGTGGCGTGCAGGGACAGTATGCCTGGGGACGAAACATCGACCCGGAAACCAATACTTATAATAATGTAACGACATTCAACAACTACTATCAGCTTTATGCCGAACTGAATGTCTTCGATGGTTTCGCCACCATCAACGCCTTGAAGCAGGCTAAGTTGAGCCGGGATTATTCTGCCACGGCGATGCAGAAGATTCAGGACGATAGAGCCATCGACGTGATGCAGAAATATGTGGATGCTGCCTATGCTGAGGCAAGCATTCGGATAGCAAGCGAGAAACTGAACGAAAGCAAGCGGATGCTGGATAAGATGAAGCGCCTGTATGAACTGGGCGAGAAGGGGCGACCGGATGTGGTGCAGATGGAATCGCAGGTGGCGGAAGATGAATACAATCTTACGCATCGGGAGAATGTGGCAAAACAGAGTCTGCTCGCCTTGAAATCGGCGATGAATTTTCCGGTGGATGAAGAACTGAAAATCCAGATAGCTGAAGAGCAGAATTTGAAGCTAAAGGCAGAAAATAAAGAGGTTTCAGCTTCTTATACAAATTCCGAAGCCATTTACCAGGGTTTCCAGCATATTTCTCCCGATTTGAAGTCGGCAGAATACGAAGTGGAGCGGGCACGGTATGATTATAAAATAGCAAAAGGCAGATTACTGCCGTCACTTTCTCTCGGTGGTGGCATTTCTACCAACTATTATAAGAATCTCTCTCAGAAAGGGCAATACGATGGGTTTGCCTCGCAGTTTCACAACAACCAGGGCGAATACCTCGCGTTGACCCTTTCCATACCTATTTATAATAGCGACCGCTGGCACAGCGTGAAGAAGGCACGCAACGACTGGCAACTGGCACAGGTGAACCTGGAGGAAACCCGTCGCAAGCTTCACGACCAGATAGCCCAGGCGGTAATGGATGCAGAAGGTTACGCCAAGGAGTTGCATCAGATGCAGAAGAAGGTTGCCTCCGATTCGCTCGCCTATCATATGTCGAGCCGGAAGTTTGAAGAAGGAATGCTTTCCACCTTCGATCTTCATACCGCAGCCCAGACGCTTCTGGAAAGCAGAATCAAGGAACTCCAGATGCAGATGCTGCTCATTATCAAACAGAGGCTGGTTGCTTATTACCAGGGAGAAAATTTAATTAAATAACAGAACTTTCGCAAGTGGTTCAGGTACGGGCTGAAGGCCCAAAAGCTCCTAGCCCAGGGTAACACCCTGGGTATAATAGCAATCAGCAAGGCGCCCTGAAAGGGCAAAAGCTTTGTATATTGCCTGGAATTTTAAAGCTTTTGCCCTTACAGGGCGACAGGCTTGCGGCCATGATTACCCAGGGTGTTACCCTGGGCTAGGAGCTTCTGCCCTTTCAGGGCGTGTGGAGTGCTCTTGCAAACTTGAATACATAAAATTATGGATATAAAGATAGAAAAGAAAAAATATCTCGTGCCTCGCAAGTACTGGGCATGGATTGGCGGAGGAGCGGTTTTGATCGCAGTCCTCATTTGGTTGGGATTGAGCAATTTCTCTTCCACCCTGAAGGTGGACAGGAAGGGATTAAGCATCGGAACCGTGGAGAAGGCGCAGTTCAACGATTATGTTTCGGTGGATGGACAGGTGGTTCCTATCTCCGTGGTGCAGATCAGTTCCGAGGAAGGCGGTATCGTTCTGGAGAAAGTGGTGGATGAAGGCGCCCACGTGAACAAGGGCGATGTGATCGTGAAACTGAGCAATTCGAATCTCGATCTGGAGATTCTGAATGCCGAAAGCGAACTTGCCGAAAAGCAGGACATGCTTCGCAATACCCAGATTTCGATGGAGCAGGACCGTCTGAACAATAGCAACGAGGAACTGTCGCTTTCGCAGGATGTCATTACCAAGCGCCGTTCCTATCAGCATCAGGAGGCGTTGCACAAGGAAGAACTCAATTCGCGCGAGGAGTATCTGAAGGCTAAGGAAGATTACAACCTTGCCGTCAAGAAGCATGCGCTCATCAGCAAGCGATTGAAGAAGGATGCCCAGTTGCGCCGTTCGCAGATGGAGCAGATGGGCGATAATCTGGAAGCCATGCAGAAGAATGTGCAACTGGTTCGCCAGCGCAAGGAGAAGCTGAACATCCGCAGCACCATTTCGGGCGAAATCGGTTTGCTCGATGTGGAGCTGGGACAGAGCATTTCTGCCGGACAGAAGATAGGAGTCATCAACGACCTCAGCGATTTCAAGGTGCAGGCGCAGGTGGATGAGCATTACATCGACCGGGTAAAACCAGGACTTACTGCTACCTTCGACCAGAACGGCAAGCATTATCTCCTGCAGGTTCGCAAGGTTTATCCCGAGGTAAGAGAAGGCAGGTTCCGGATCGACTTCGTCTTCAAGGGCGTTCGTCCAGGCAACATCCGAACTGGTCAGACTTATTATGTAGATTTGCAGCTCGGTCAGTCTAAGCAGGCAATAATCATCCCTAAAGGCACGTTTTATAGTGTAACGGGTGGTCAATGGATTTTTGTATTAGACAAGAGTGGCAAGAAGGCTTATCGCCGCAAGATCACCATCGGTCGCCAGAATCCTCAGTATTATGAGGTGATTGAGGGCTTGGAGCCGGGTGAGCAGGTTATCGTTAGTGGCTATGAGGCCTATAAGGATAATGATGTATTAGTTTTTAATTAGTAGTGATTAGTTAGTAATGATTAATTAGTAGTGATTAGTGATAAATTGGGCTAACGCCCTTGAAACAGGATATTTGATATGAATCATATTATTAACGCATTCAAGAATCTGCCTCGAAGAGGTCAGCACAATTTCGTGAAGATCTTGTGTCTGGCGCTCGGATTGGCAATCAGTTCGGTAATTATTGCCGAGATCTATTTCGAGCAGACTTACGATACGTACTTTCCAGGATGGGATAGGACGTATCAGATTTCGGAAGTGGGAACGATGGGAAGTGACGCAGAGGGGCAGACCCCTTTTTCCTATTTTGCAACATCAGGAGCCACAGCCCCAGGCATCAAGCAATATGCTCCTATGGTGGAGGCTGCAACACGAGTGGTAGATATTGGAGAAAACCAATGCAACTTGGAAAACCAAAAATCCATTTCTGCCAATATATTACTGGCAGATAGTTGCTTCTTTGATATGTTCCCACAAAAGATATTAGTGGGCAAAGCAAAGGATGTCCTCTCTCGTCCGCTCTATTGTATGATAGATTCCAAGATGGCTGCAAAGATTGGTGGCAATGTGGTAGGCAAGCATTTTATAATGCCAAAACATCCCGGCATCACTTTCACGATAGGTGGTGTGTTCGAGAGCTTTCCTTGGGGTGCTTCTCTACATGACGAGCAAGTTCTTTTGTCGCTAAGCAGTATCGGGGAAGTTTTGGGGTATGATGGAAGAAATAATTGGTTAGGCAACGACTGTTATAGCTCCTATATCCGATTGGCTAAAGGATGTCAAGCGAGCGAACTTCGTCCATACGTTGACAAGATGAGGAAAGACCATTTCCCTTTGAAGGAATGGAAACAATCAGGAATATCTTTGGATTATGATTTTACGGTTCTTAGCAAAGTATATACCCAAAATTCTTACATCAAAATGATGGGGTGGATTATGGGAATCATCGCTTTTGTGCTACTCTTTACCTCCGTGATGAACTATCTGCTCATCATCGTGGGCAACCTTGTGTCTCGTTCTCGTGAGATGGCGGTGCGCAAGTGCTATGGTGCAGAGCCGAAGAACATCCATGCGATTATCTTCTCCGAGGCTTTGGTGCATGTTGGGTTGTCGGTGATATTGGCTGCTATCCTCGTCTTCCTTTGCAAGGGAACGATAGAGAATTTCCTTTCTGCTCCTGTAAGTACATTGTTGTTTAATCGTGGCAGTTGGATATTGGTTGCCATTTGCGTCCTTGTGCTTTTGGTTGGCGGCTTGGTGCCGGGATGGCTCTACAATAAAATTCCAGTGGCGATTGCATTCCGTGGATATAGCGAGAATCGTAATCGTTGGAAGCTCGCCTTGCTCGGTATTCAGTTCGTTATCTCTGGCTTGTTGTTCAGCTTGCTCTTTGTGGTCAATAGTCAATATAATAAAATGGTGAATCTGAATCCTGGTTATGATTACAAGGATGTGGCAATCGTTTATGTAGAGGGAATCAAGCCAGACCAACGAATGCAATGCTTGTCGGAATTCAAGCATTTGCCGAATGTTAAGCAAGTGGCATCTACCTATTGTGTGCCACTGCAAAACTGGAGTGTAAATGGAAATAATTTGACTTTGCCAGGGGATGATCGTACTCGAATGATTATCCATGACACGCAGGGCGTTGATGACAATTACTTTGACCTTATGAGCATAAAGTTTGTACAAGGCTCTTTCTTCACGGAGCGAACGGATAGTAGTCGTCAAGTGATTATCGACGAGACTTTAGCGAAGAAGTTGACGAAGTTGGGGCATTGGAAAGACGGTGCTGTAGGCAAGAGAGTGTGGATTTCCGCACATTGCAACGAAAATGAAACGATGACAATCTGTGGTGTGGTCAATGATGTGAAGTATGGTACGGTCAGCACGGAAAATGCAGATTCAAGATCTGCTTCATTTGTTTATTTTTATTCAGCCACTCCTGCTTCTTATATGCTCGTCAAGTACAATGACTTGACAGAAGAGGCTTTGGCAGACCTAAGAGATAAGGTGCAATTGATGTATCCAAACAACAAAGTGGAGGTACTCGATTATGAATCCGAGTTCAAGGCACAGTACGCTTCCCAGCTCAATTTCCGCAACGGAATCCTGGTTGCCGGCATCGTAACGATGATTATCGCCCTCTTCGGATTGGTGGGCTATACGAGTGATGAGGTGAACCGCCGCCGCAAGGAGATTGCGATAAGAAAGGTGAACGGGGCGAAGGTGAAGGATATTCTTCGCATCTTCCTGAAGGACATCATGAAGATTGCCTTGCCTTGCATCATCGTGGGCGACTTGGGGGCTTGGCTGATAGCCAGACAATGGCTCATGTCGTTCAGCGAGAAGATTACGATGACGCCTCTGCTGTTTATCGGCGTTACCATCATCTTGCTCGTCATCATCGGGCTTTCCGTCGTCATCAACTGCTACAAGGTGGCGAATAGTAATCCGGTGAAATATCTCAAGGATGAATAAAATTAAAAGTAAAAAAGTAAAAAGATAAGAAAATGATAAAAGTAGAGAATCTTTGCAAGTCATTCCGCACAGAAGATGTGGAGACGATTGCTTTAAATAATGTATCTTTCACAGTAGAAGACGGCGAGTTTGTCGCCATTATGGGACCATCCGGTTGTGGAAAATCCACCTTGCTCAACATCCTCGGTTTGCTCGACAACCCAACTTCAGGAAAATATTTCCTGGGTAATCACGAGGTGGCAAACCTGAAGGAAAAGGAGCGCACGGATGTGAGAAAGGGAGAAATCGGTTTTGTGTTCCAGAGCTTCAACCTGATAGATGAATTGAATGTAGAGGAGAACATCGAGCTTCCTCTTACCTACCTAAACATTCCGAAGGCGGAGCGTAAGGCAAAGGTGCAGGCGATTATGAAGCGAATGGCCATCAGCCATCGTGCCAAGCACTTCCCTCACCAGCTTTCTGGTGGTCAGCAGCAGCGAGTAGCCATCGCGCGTGCCGTGGTCTTTGGTCCGAAGCTCATCCTAGCCGATGAGCCTACGGGTAACCTTGATTCCAAGAATGGAGCAGAGGTAATGCATCTGCTTACCGAGCTGAACCACGAGGGCACCACCATCGTCATGGTAACGCATAATGAGCATGATGCCAAGATAGCCCATCGCACCATCCGCCTGTTTGATGGACAGATTGTGGAGGCGGAGGGCAATCAGCTTTAGTGTTTCTGTCACTTCTGAGCGTATGACGCTATGCTTCATTAGAAGAGGAATGTCATAAATCGCTTGGTGTTAGCCTCTTTCTGCTTCAGCTCTTCTTCCATTCTCTGTATTGCCATCTTGAAGAAGAAGCGGATGAGGTGCTCGTCGGTTGCTTCCGTACGAATCATACGGAGGGCAGAAATGTATTCCTGGCGGGCTTCGGATGGGATGATGAGGAGAGGATGATTCAATCTTAAGAGAATGTAGTTGCTGATGAGTCGTCCTGTTCTTCCATTCCCATCACGGAACGGATGAAGATATTCGTAGAAGCCATGGAAGCGGGCGGCAAGAATCATGGGATGAACGGCTGCCGAAACGATGGCTTTTTCGGTAGATTCCAACAGCTTGGGAACTCTGGCGATGAGTTCTTCGTGGTCGCCAAATACCGTGTCGCCTGCAGCCATGTCTGTGGTGGTGTATTCGCCCGGAATAGCTTCTGGGGAACGGTAGGAAAGCGTATGGCTGGTAACCCGCCTGTTGATTTCTTTCAGAAGATTCTCGTCGAGTGGATGTTGCGTGTTTTGCATCATGTACTCGAAGGCTTCGAAATGGTCGAGCATTTCGAAAGCCTCGAAAAGAGTCTTTCCGGCAGGAATCATCCCTAATCCTTTCTCCTTCAGTTCCCGGGTATCATCTACGGAGAAAGAGTTGCCTTCAATGGCGCACGAATGGGTAGAGAAGAGTACTTCGTTATATTTGATGTACTCTTCTCTATCCATTTTATTGATGATAAGGGTTTGATATTTTCGTCTCAAATCCTCGTATTCCTTGATTTCCTTTTCGAATGCCATAATCTTCTGTATTTGTGGGGACAAAGATACGATTTTTATGGATAAACACCAAACTTTTCTCTCAAAAAAAGTGCTTATGTTATGGGATGATGATGCGGAAGGTGGTGATTCCCTGTGCCTTGTCCTGATGGAGCGAGAGACTGCCGCCGCTTACTCGCATGATTTGGCGGGAAAGGGAGAGACCGATTCCGCTTCCTTCCGGCTTCGTGGTGAAGAACGGGATGAAAATGTGGGAGGCTACATCTTCGGGGATGAGACCGGCGTTGTTGCTCACGTCGATGATGATGGATTCCTGGGCGTTGGCATAGGCTTTGAGACGGATAAATGCCTTCTTGCTTGCCGCGGATTGCAAATCTGCGGAGCGGCATTCCTGCTTGTCTTCTCTTTCCTTTTCCCTGAAAGCTTCTACGGCATTCTTCAGAAGATTCGTTACCACGTGAGAGAGGAGGCTCTCATCGGCATAAACCAGCAAATCCTTGGGAGAAACTTCAATCTCTACTTCGTGGTTGCAGAGCAACGCCATTCTTTCCAGAAATGGCTCCACATAGAAGAGAGCTGGCTGAGGCTGGGGAACATGGGTGAAGCGGCGATAGTTGTTGACGAAAGCCAACAGCTCGCTTCCTGTTTTGTGGATGGTTTCCAAGCCTTGCTTCAAGTCTTTATCCTCTGTAACTCGGGTAAGCAGAGTCTCGCTGAGCGAAGTAACCGGCGTGATGGTATTCATGATTTCATGGGTCAGCACACGAATCAGTTTGATCCAAGAATCCACCTCCTGATTGCTCAGCTCGTGGCTCACGTCGCTCAGGGCGATGATGCGCACGTGCTTGTCTTTCAGCATGGCTTGCGTCTCATGCTTTGCCAGGTGTTCATCCTTCAGTTTCCCTTTTACCTGGTTCATGTGGGTAAGCACATCCGTATTGAGCAACCGGAGGGCAGCCTGGTTGTGCTGCAGGATGTTGTCGTGACTATCTACCACCAGGATGCCCGTATCCACCGCATTCAGAATCTGTTCGTAATATTTCTCCCGATCCATCTGCTCCTCTCTCGTATGTTGCAGGAAGAGCTTGATTCGGTTGAGGGATTGATGCAGAATCTTATCCTCCTTAAACCTCTTCTCCGTAGGAAAATTGAAGGAGAAATCCCCATTATCTATCGCATCAAAAAGGAAGGTTACCTTCTTGATGTTCCGGCGATAGTGGCGGTAGAGGCGAATGTAACCCACTACAGCCACGAGCAAAAGCACGATAATAATCACCTTATTAATATCCATACCTCAAAAACTATAGAATTCTTCACTCTTCACTTTTCGTTCTTCACTTAAATTCCGTATCGCTTGATCTTATTATAAAGCGTCTGGCGGGAAATGCCCAGTCTTGCGGCTACCACCGACAGGTTTCCCTCACATTCCCTGATGGTTTTCTCTATCATTCGGCTCTCCATCTCGTCGAGCGTCTGAACCTCTTCCAGGGGCTTCTCTTTTCTCTGCTGGTTTCCGCCGTCAATATCTTCGGCAGAAATCATTCCGCCATCAGATAGAATCACGGCTTTCTCGATGGCGTGCTGGAGTTCACGGATGTTTCCGTACCATGGCAAACTGGTAAGTTTTTTCTCAGCCTCTTCCGAAAAACGGAGGTTCACCTTATTATATAAATCACCATATTGACGGAGGAATCTTTCTGCCAATGGAACGATGTCTGATTTTCTCTGTCTCAGGGCAGGCAATTCCAGATGGATGGTGTTGATGCGATAGAGCAGATCCTCTCTGAATTCGCCATCGTTTACCATCTGCTGCAGGTTGCGGTTGGTGGCGCAAACCAGTCGTACGTTGATGGGAATCTGCGTACTTCCGCCCACTCTTACGATGCTTCTGCGTTGCAGGGCGGTAAGGAGTTTTGCCTGAAGACCGTAGGATAAGTTTCCTATCTCATCCAGGAAGATGGTACTGCCGTCGGCAAGCTCAAACTTGCCCGGTTTATCCACCTTGGCATCGGTAAAGGCGCCCTTCACATGACCGAAGAGTTCGCTCTCGAAAAGGGTTTCCGTAATGGCTCCCATATCCACAGGCAGCATCTTTTTCCCACATCTTGTGGATAAACGATGTATCTCGTTGGCTAACACCTCTTTACCTGTTCCGTTTTCGCCCGTAATGAGGATGTTTGCATCGGTAGCGGCAACTTTTTCCACAATACTTCTTAAATTGTTCATAACTTCGCTATCTCCCCAATACATAGCGCTTTGTGCATCTTTTCCACCAGGTTTTCCACCATTCCTGTTAATAACGTTATCCACAGCCCTATTCTTATCCCTAGCCTCTACCAGCGTGCGGATCATCTTCTCGTTTTCAAAAGGCTTCACGATGAAGTCGGAGGCACCTTCCTTGATGCCTGTTACGGCAAGTTGGATGTCGGCATAGGCGGTAAAGAGCACCACCTCGGTTTTCGGGCTGAGGCTCTTGATTTCCCTGAGCCAGTACAATCCCTCGTTTCCCGAATTGATTCCGCTGGAGAAGTTCATGTCGAGCAGCACCACGTCGGGATGCTCCTCTCTCAGCTTGGCTGGGATGGAGTTAGGGTTGGCGATGGTGATGATGCCATCGAATATGGGTTCCAGCAGCATCCTTACCGTAGTAAGAATGTTGCGGTTGTCATCAACAATCAATATCGTTCCTTGTTTCTTAATCATGGTGCAAAGTTACGAAATATCATAGAAAAGTGGTAATGATTGTCTAATAATTAGACGAAAAAATGCCGATAATGGCGCCAAAAGTTGCTTTTCCGGCAGCTTTTGGCATCCTTATCGGCACTTGTTTATTCAAAATTCTGATTCCTGATGCAGAATTGCTTATCCTAAAAGGGGAGTTACAGCTCTATCGGAACCACTATCTTTATGCTGAAGTTGCGGCCCATATTGTAAACACCTCTTCTGCCTGTAACCTGGTTTACGTCAAGATACTTCAGACGGCTCAGGTGGTTCTGGTAAGCACGGTTAGTAAGGTTCTCGCCCGAAAGATAGAGCGAGAGAAGGCGCTTGCCATGGAGCTTCACGTCGGTACCTGCATACATATTTAATAAGGTGTACGATGGCGTAGCGGTCTCCGTATCGTTGGCTGCGAAATAATGGTTCTGGCGGAGATTGCAATCCATCTGTAGCTTTACAAAGAGATGGTCGAAAGTCTTGCCGTCGCAGACAAACTCATACCTTACATCCGAAACCCAGCGAGGGGCAGGGGTGAATGGCAGATACTTTGATTCGGATGGCTGATGCAACTGAACCGAGTTGACATACGAGAAGGTGTTGCCGATATGCAGATGCTCCACAGGGTGGATGTCGATGCTCGCCTCACCACCCAGAATGCGGGCGTCGCCCGAAGTAAACTGATAGGCTGGCGTGTCGTCGATGAGGACTGGCTGATTATTCTCATCTGCCAACTTTTCGCTATAGATGTAATGGTTGATGCGATTGGCAAACAGCGAGAGCTCTGCCGAAATGATAGGCGAAGAATAATCCAGACCAAGGTCGAATTGCCAGCTGTTCTCTGGCTTCAGACTGGTATTTCCCAATTCGTATCGCTGGGTTCCCTCGTGCACACCATTCGATGATAATTCGCTGATGTTTGGAGCACGGAATCCTCTTGCCAGGTTCAGCTTCAGATTGAAATCAGGCAGGATTTCATAAGCCAATCCGATGCTTCCGGTTACTCCTTCAAAGCTGCGCTTAAAGGCTTGGAAGCGGAAAGAATCCGCCTCGCTATGCAGATGGCGATGATCGTATCTGATGCCGCCGCTCAGGTTCAGTTTGCCTATCTCCTTGCTCACCGTGGCAAATACACCATAATCGAAGAGATGATAGGCTGGAATCAGAAATTCAGAACCTTTATTAACCGACTGCTGCCACATGCCGTTGATGCCCGTAGAGAACTTCCAGCCATTCATTTCCGGCGAGAGATAATGCAGGTCGTAATTCATGGTATGGAGCATGAAATCGAGTCCGCATTCCTTCGGATTCTCTTCCTCCTCAAACTCCTGACGGCGGTTCTGCTGATAACCCAGGAGGAACTTCAGATTGCCGTCGCCCAGGAACCAGGAATTATCAAGTACAGCCTTGTAATGATGAATCTGCTGATAAGGCATCGGCTTGCCGTAACTCTTGGCATCGTAGCCTTCCGGAATTTCCAGTTCGCCCGTTTTCTCATCTCTTTCTCCCTCTACGATGCCCGGAGTGAGATGATAATAATCGAGTGTGAGATGCGAATGCCCCTGGCGGTAGTTCCAGCCTAGAAGCTGCGAGAATGCCTGCTCTCTGAGTGATGAACCGAATACATAACCATCGTATTTATTCTTGTAGGCATGCGCCATCTTTCCGCTGTAGCGGGTGTTCCAGACGAATCCGCTCTTGTTGCCGGCAAAGTTGAGCGAATAATCAAAAAGTCCGTTGTTGGTTTGATAACCCGTTGAAAAATTTGCTCTCATGTCGCCCTTGGCAAGGGTAGGAGCGGAGTGGAAGATGAGGACGCCTGCCATCGCATCCGAGCCATACATGAGGCTTGCCGGACCTTTCAGAATCTCTACGGAATGAACCGAAGCGGGGTCGATTTCTATTCCGTGTTCATCGCCCCATTGCTGTCCTTCCTGTCTGATTCCATCGTTTACCACTACCACGCGGTTATAGCCCAGGCCACGGATCACGGGCTTTGAAATTCCGCTTCCCGTGGTAATCTGCGAAACGCCTGGCTGGTGGGCGATGGCGTCGATGATGTTGGTAGAAGGTTGCATTTCGAGCTGGCGGGCAGAAACAAAGGAGATAGGTGCCGGCGATTGCTTCAGTTTCTGGCTGCCCGTCAAGCCTGTTACCACCACTTCGTTCAGTTTCACGCTTGATTCCGTCAGCGGCTGGTGTCTGGTAGAATCGCTTGCTTCCTCTTCATGAATGTTTGCCTCTTCTTCATGAATGTTTGCTTCCTTCTTATCATGATTTGCTCTGTTTATAGCCATAGCAGGGGCTGTTGCCGATGAGCACAGACTCATCAGCAATATTGATTTCAATATTGTTCTCATTATGTTATTTGTTACCTTATTCTGTTAATATTCAATTATTTATAAAAACAGAGAATAAGGTGGAGCACGGGTAGATTTTACCCCCTTCGCCCTGCACAGGCAAGGAGAGCAGAAGGCACGGCGAGGGGAGAGATGGAGCACGGCGATGGCAACCCAAACCACGAGGGATGGAGCCAGATAAGGAGTGCTTTGCAATTGGCAAAGCACACAGTCGTGCATGGTATTCTGTAGGGCTGTCAGATGCCCGTCGTGATGAACATGATGGGCACAATCGGCACAATAGAAATCAGCATGAGTTCCCTGCGCTTCACCATGATGGTGAAACGTAATGACCAGCAGCATCGGCAGGTAAACCAATAGCAGCAGCCAGGAAATTCTGATTCTCTTATGCGTTATCCACTGCATTTAACAATATTTATTTTCTGCAATTATCTACAGTCTTCTGATTTTTCCGTTTGCAAAGTTAATCATTTCTTCCTAAAATGCTGCATTTCCCAATTATTTTTGTACTTTTGCAACAAAATTTTTAAAATAGGCGTACCCGATTCCAGGGGGATGTTGTATTATGAACAAAGTAGAATCATAAAAACAAGAAAATGATGAAAAGAGCGACTTCCCTTTTACTGTGTCTTGTCTTGAGCATTTCCCTATTTGCTCAAAGCAGAGGTGTGACCTTTCAGGTGCATAACGAAACGCTTACTTCCGTGTTGAAGAAGATTGAAAAGGCGGGCGAGAAGAATATCCTCTTTGCCTATCAGGCTACCGACCAATATCGCGTTACCGCCAATATCCAGGCTAAAAGACAGAAGGAAGCTCTGGGGATGGTGCTGCAAGGGAAGCCTTTCTCCTTCGTAGAGCACAACACCTATTTTGCCGTTCAATACACGGGCAAGACAACCCGGGTGGAACAGATCAAGGGCCGCGTGGTGGATGAGCACCAGCAGCCTCTGCCTTTCGCCAACGTGGTGTTGATTTCCTCCGTCAGCAAGGCTTATGTGGCAGGTTGCGTAACTGCGGAGGATGGAAGCTTCGTGCTTCCTTATGCCGATAAGGATGTGATGCTGAAGGTTTCGTTTGTGGGCTATAAGTCGCAGACCCTGGCCTGCAAGCCTACCATGCACATCGGTCTGCATCCCGACACCCAGCAACTGAAGACGGTAACCATCAAGAGTTCTCGCCCCAATGTGGTGTATAAGGACGGCGCCTTCACCACCCTGGTATCAGGTACTATCCTGGGCGAACTGGGCTCTGCCGAAGATATGATCAGCCAGTTGCCCTTCGTTTCGGGTGAAGCGGGCAGTTGGGAGATTATCGGTCGTGGAGCGCCCGAGATTTATCTCAACGGCAGGAAACTGGTGAATCTGAACGAACTCAAGCGATTGAGCGCCAAGGATATTCTGAAGGCAGAAATCGTTACCGTTCCCGGAGCGCAGTATAGTTCCAAGACCAATGCCGTAATCCGTCTGCGTGCCGTTCGCAAGCGCGGACAGGGCTTGAGCGGAAGCCTTTATTCTGAATATATGCAGGGTCGTTATTCGCCTCATGGCTATGAGGATGTGCAGTTGAACTACCGCACGGGCGGACTCGATATCTTCGGCGAAGTAGGAGCGGGATTGGAGCGCTCGCACACCACCGCCCATTCAGAAACCCAGCTCCATACCACCAGCGACTGGGAATTCAACAGCCGCAGAACCACGAAAACCCTCGGTGGAGAGATTCTTATGAATGCGGGTTTCAACTATGAGATTTCCGAGCAGCAATCGCTGGGTATGCGCTATGAGACAACCAACATGATAGGAAACAACTACACCCACAGCTGGGGAGCAACCGATGTGTGGGAGGATGGCAAACTGACGGAAAGCATGGGCGTAGATCTGTTTTCGAAAAGCAAGCCCCATTGGTCGCATAGCGTGAACGCCTATTATAATGGCGATTTCGGCAAATGGAATATCAACTTCAATGGCGACTTCTATAATAAGGTGAGCCAGAGCACCCAGACGGCGATAAACGACGGAAAGCTGGATGCGGAATCAGAGAGCAAGGTGAGGAGTAATCTCTATGCTGCCAAGCTGGTGGTATCGGGACCATTGTGGAAGGGAAGACTTTCCTTCGGAACGGAAGAGATGTTTACCAACCGCCGCAACGACTTCACCCAGAGCGGCTTTTCTGCCGATGCCTTCAACCACATCCGTCAGTCTATCTATGCCGGATTCCTGCAGTATTATCTGAACATAGGGCGCATGAACTATGGAGCCGGTTTGCGATACGAATATCAGAAGACCGATTATTACGAGAAGGATGTGCTGCAGGCAGAACAGAGTCCCAGCTACAGGGATTGGATTCCATTTGCATCCATCGGCTACAGCAAGGATAATCTGAATCTAGCCTTCTCCTATCGCCTGAACAAGTACAGTCCTATCTACTCCATGCTTCAGAGCAGCATTGACTACGACAGCAAGTACGAGTACAAGTCCGGTGACCCTCATCTCAAGCCTCAGAAGCAGCACAGTTTCAATCTCTCGGGCAATTACAAGTGGCTGTCGTTCATGGCCTACTACAATTATGTACTCGACATGTACATGACCTGGTACAAGCCTTACGATGAGGTGAACCATCCGAGTGTGCTTTTGCAGACGATGGCTTCGGAGCCTCATTCCTACTATTGTGGAGCCAATATCCGTGTGGCGCCTTCGTTTGGAATCTGGTATCCTAACCTCACGGCGAGTGTCTACTACTGTCATCAGAATGTAGATCATCTCAATATTCCCGAGTTTGGCAGCCAGCCTCAGTTTACATTCAGCATGAACAACAATCTGAGGCTTCCCCACCGATGGTTCATGAATCTTTCGGGCAATGTCAGCACGAATGCAGAGATGGGACACGGAAGGAGGAAATGTATGGGCAACATGCAGTTCCGGGTTTCCAAGAATTTCATGAAGAATGATGCCCTTAAGGTGATGTTTGTATTGCGAGACCTCTTGCATACAGGATATTATTATTTCGAGGCAAACGGCACGCAGTCGCATCGCACGTTTACCCGATACGCAGATAATCAGCAAGTTGCCATCAATGTGAGATACACATTCAATGCAACAAGAAATAAATATAAAGGTAGTGGCGCAGGACAGAGCGAAAAACAACGACTTTAAGCAGCTATTCCTGGAAATGTATCCTCGATTGGTGCGTTATGCCGTGTCCCTTTTGGGAGACGGCAACGAGGCCCGTGACGTTGTGGGAGATGTTTTCGAGAAGGCGTGGAACCAATTCTCCTCCTTGCAGATGGAAACAAGGAGGAGCTGGCTCTACGCATCGGTGAGAAATGCCTGTCTCAACTGGCTCAAGCACCAGCAGGTGGAACAGACCAACGTAGAGGCGCTGATAGAGGCCACCCGGTATGATATGAGTACCCGGTATGAGGAGCACGAGCGACTGCTGCAACAGGCGGAGCAGATAGCGAGGGAGCTGAAGGAACCCACCTGCACGATTCTCCGCCTCTGCTATTTCGAGCATCTCACCTATCAGCAGGCAGCCGACAGGCTGGGCATCAGTCCCAACACCGTGAAGAAGCATATTTCCAAGGCACTCGCCATCTTGCGTGAGCGAATGAAGCATACAAACATAGAGAATAGGAGGAAAAATCATGAATAAGAATCAAGATCAAAAACTGGATTATAGAATGGATTCTGTATCAGAAAATGTTTCTGAGAATGCTTCTGAGAAAGTTTCAGAAAATGTTTCTGATGCCCGGCTTTCCCAGATATTCGGGGAAGCCTTGGGCGATGAGCCTTCGAAGGAAGAAACGCTGGCGGCTTGGGAAGCTTTCGAGAAGAAGCATATTTCTTCAGAGAAGGAACATCTACAGAAGGCAGAAGATGAATTGTCTGAGAAAAAGATAGAGGATGAAATCGGAGGTGAATCTTCATCCAGAAAGATTTCCAAAGCCCGAATCCTGACTTGGATTACGGCATCTGTTGCAGTAGCGGCAAGCCTATTCCTTTTTATTTTCCGTTCATCCCAGGAGATTTCTCAGCCTACGGAGTTCTCCATGGAGCTTTTCTCGGAGGTCACTTCTCCCAAGCAGGTAGAGCAGACCCTGAGCAATGGCTATTGCGTGGTTTCTACCCCGGCGGCAACCACCACATTGGTAACGCTGAGCGATGGTACCAAGGTGATGCTCAACGCCAATTCTACGCTCGAATATCCTGCATCTTTCGATGATGCAGAAGTCCGGGAAGTCCGTCTGAAGGGCGAGGCTCATTTTGAGGTAACCAAGAACCCTCATCGGCCTTTCGTGGTAAAGGCGGGCGAGATGCAGACGCAGGTATTAGGTACCGTATTCGATGTGAAAGCCTATCGCAAGGATGCCCCAAAGGTAACCCTGATGCAGGGCAAGGTGAAGGTGAGCAATGCCGATACTGAGGTGGAAATGCGCCCAGGGCAGACCGCTACGCTCCAGGCGGATAAGATAGTGGTGTCTAAGGCTTCCCCTTCTGCCTCCGATTGGCTGGAAGGCGATTTCGATATGGATCAGGTTACGCTGGCAGAGGCGATGAGCGACATCGGAGCCTGGTACAACAAGACCGTAGTCTTCCAGTCCCAGGCGAATATGGATAAGCTCATCCACTTCCGCTTCTCCCGCAGGGCAAGCCTGCAGGAAATCATCACGGCGTTGAACGAGATGGGTGTGGCAAAAGTCAGAATAGAAAAGGGCAAGATCATGGTGCTTTGAGCCATGGTCTTGCCTATTCCTATTCCATCAAAATCGATTCCTACAATCGGCTGCAAACGTAGAAACTTTCCTTCTAAAAAGGAAAGAAATCGGTGATTATTTCCTTTTAAAAAGGAAAGTTTCTGTTTTTATCTAAAATCTCTTTTTGCTCTTTAAAGCTCTAGTTGTTGTCTTGCAGTAGCCATTTCCAGATAGGTACTACCTCTATCGTATAACCATCTGCCTTTATTTGGGTCTGGTAATCACGGGTGATGATGTAGCCGTGATAGCCTGGAAAGGCTTTCAGAAATTTAATCAGTCCTCCTACTTCTCGCTCGTAGGTTGCCTCATCATTCAGATTGTAAGATACCTGTATGGCCAACTGGGCAGAAGGAACGCAGAAATCTATCTCTACGTTCTTGTTGAAATAATAGAGCAAGGTTTCTTCTGTCGTGTTTCTGAATCTTCTGTTCAGTTCTATCGCCACCATATTCTCCAACAGCTTCGTTTCTCCCTGAAACAAAAAGAGATTGAGTATTCCATTATCGGCAACGTATCTTTTTTGAAGTGTTGCCTGTTCTGTCATAGGTGAAACCAGATTCGGAATCGGGAAGAAGAGATACGCATCTTGCATGTATTCCAGGTAATCCTTCAGGGCTGGCAAACTGATGGTGTCTCCGGTAGATTTCACCATGTGTTGCAATCTGGTCAGGGATGAAGGCTGCATCACGCTATCGGCAAGTTTTTTAGCCAGAAAGCGGAATATTCTTGAATTGCGAATGCTGTTTCTCTCCACGATGTCGCCAATCAGAATTTTCTGATACAGGGCATTGAGATATTCCCGCTTGTCGGGTTGCTCAAACGATTCAGCTATTCCCCCTTCGTAAAAGTAGGAATCAAAATAGTTGGATACTATTGATTTTGTCTGTTGGTTGTATTCCCAGTTTTCACCTAGTTCTACTTGATGATAGGTTAGGTATTCTGTAAAGGAAAAAGGAAAGATTTCCTTCGGAATGTATCTTCCTCCAAGTGTAGAATACATTTCCTTGCCCAGCATCTTGGCGTTGCTGCCTGTAATCATCACGCGATATTGGGAGTCAGCCAGGCGGCGGGCAAATTTCTCCCAACCTTCTATATTCTGAATCTCATCAAGATAGACGAAGGGCTGTTTGCCTGGATATAGTTCCATGTAGGAATCCAGGATAGTGCCCAGTTCTTCAGCCTTGAGGGATGACAAGCGCTCATCCTCAAAGTTGATGTAGAGAATATCTTGGGCCGACTGTTCTCCTTTGTTGAGTCTGGTCTGAATATCCTGATACAGTAAGTAGGATTTTCCTGCTCGTCTGATACCTACGAGAATATAATTCGACTTGTCGCCGAAAAGGAAATCTCGGTGAACCAGTTTGTAGTTCGGGATGGCTATTTGCTTCTCGATGATGATATTTTTGATAATTTGCTTGTCCATACAGAAATATTTTAAAGTATACTTTGCAAAAATACAAAAATATTTCTAACTATACTTTGAAATAATCCTAGAAAGCGGCTTGTTTAAGGAAAATTAATGTTTTTCCTATGATTTTCTGTTCCTAAGGTGAAAAGCAAATGGATTGGGCTTGCCTTCTAGAGAAGAGGGGATTTCCCTGGGGCTGCGTTCCAGTTGTTCCAGTTGTTCCAATTAATTTTGAGTGGGTTTATATCTTTCGCTTGTTCATCCTCTTTACTTCTTTATATTATATAACTTATTGATTATTAGTTAATTATATATATAATATATATAAATAGAGGTAGGAGGGATATGCAGAAAAAATAATTGGAAGATTTGGAATCTGGAAGATTTTCTAATCTGCTTTCTTCTAAAAGGCTTATTATCAAGTGGTTAACGTAATCGTCAATCTTCCGTATAACTTGAAAAAGGAATGTATCTTCCAAAAAGGAGCGTTTTAGAGGGCTATATCTGTTTCATTTTTCTAGCTTTTGTGCTTTCTTTTGGGGTAACCATGCTCTCCTGTATGGCTGGGAATGAATCTGAAGCAATAAAGAAATCCGGAATTCGGGGTGAAACAAAACTGTTTCTTGGGGAAAATGGAAGTTATCTGGAACGGAATCCTCATTTTTTTGTGGATTTTTTCCCCACTCATTCCCCATTTTCCCCACTCTCTGTTTTTGACACGGAAATGATAAGTAGTTGATAATCAGGCGAAGTAGTCAGTTTGCTCATTTCCTGGCACGCATCTTGTGATAATGAATAGCGGGTTCGATAACGAATCCACAACGAAAGTAAATAACAATATTAGTAATAACAGTTTAAAAGATAAGATTATGAAGAAGTTCGTTTTTGCAGCTATCGCAGCTATGGTAATGGTTTCAGTAAGTAATGTTTTTGCTTCTAGCAAAATGATGGGTAATTCTGAAGTAGCTCCAGTTGATACAGTAGCTCCAGCCGATTCAACAGTAGAAGGCACAGCTATCAGTTCTCAGGCTAGCGTTGAGGATTCTGCCAAGCAGGAGTCTACAGAGCAGACTGTTGCGGACAAGGCTGTAGAGCAGCAGGCTGTTGCTGAATAGTCTTAAGAAGGTATTCATTTGCAAAGCGTTATAATAGAGAAAAGCGTATTAGAAGTTTCATCAAGGTAATAGGTTATATTTTGGTTTACATTGTAATTGCATTTCCTAGAAAAAGAAAGTGTAAAATTTAGGTTCGGTTTATAGAAAAGGAGTCTGCTGGCAGGGATGCTGGCAGACTTCTGCTTTTTTGTTCGGGATGAGCAGAGAGTCTCAGTCTCAGAGTCTCAGTTATAAATAAAGGGGGTACCATTCTTCCGATCTCTCTTTCTTTATCTTTATAACGTATTGATTATTAATTAATTATATATTATTATATATATAATATATAAGTATATAAGAAGAAGAGGGGGTGCTTGAAAAACAACTGAGACTCTGAGACTGAGACTATGGAAGCAAGTAAAAGGAAAAGAGACGATAATCTAATTCCTTAGAAAGCAACGACTTATGAAGGTTTCGCAGCTTTTCATTTTCGGTCTCAGCCCTATAGATTATTCGAAAGATTTTACAAAAGCATTCTTTTTAGGTCTCCCAAACCCTCAAAATTGCTTTGTTTTTTGCTTTAAAGTAGATTTAGACCTTGCTGAAATACAAAATCATGTTCTCCTAAAAAATGCAAGTAAAAACGGGATAACTGAGACTATTGCCCGATTTAGAGCCGGAAAAACCGGAAAGTGAGTCTCAGCTGTCTGTTTTGAGTCATTTTCATCCTAAATATTTTCCCAGTTAGAGATTTTTATTTTCCTAACTGGAAATATTATTTTCTTCTCTTAGAAGGGTAATCGTCTCAGCGCAAAATTGCCCTAAAAATGATGCTTGTCGTGTATAAACGATAGAATTGATGCGTTTTTATCGTCTATAAACGATAAAATGTGTATTTGGATTACTGATGACATGCAAAAAGGCTGAACTTCGGGTTAGGAAGTTCAGCCTTTTGCTTATTTGTGATTTCAGGAAAATATAAAACTATTCTATCTGATACCATTATCTCTATCGCTATTGTTCAGCTTACGGCTGCCTGTATGGTATCTGCGGCCATGACTGAAGTTGAAGCTGGCAGTAAAGACAAGCATGTTGCCCTGGTCAGCAAGGCGTACCTTGTTCTTCTGCTGCACATACTTGTTGAAAAGTTCATCCTTATACACGCAGCCATGAGGATAGAATACGAATAATCCGAGAACGCCAAACTGCCAGTTCTTATAACTGTAGGTTACGGCAAGATTGGAGGTAGGCTCTCCGCCGTTTGTCTTTTCTCCCCAAAAACTCTTTTCCACCTTATAGGCACCATAGCCAATGTTCCAATTGCCCGTCATGTACCGAATTTCTGCTCCATAACTGAAGTATTTGAACTCGTGGGAATAATCCAAACCCTTTGTCTTGACATTCTGATACTCGCACATAAGGTTCAAATCCAGATGATCCTTGATGAGGTGAACTTCAGGAGTCAACAGCAGGTGCTTGTAATCATGACTCTTCTGATTCTCCGGTTTGCTCACAAAGAGATAAGAGCCATCCTCCCGCTTTTCAGGCAAGATAGAAGTAGCTATAGGCTTGTCGTAATACGTCCAGTTTCCCTCCAGGTACACAGACATCAGCGGAATGTTCCAGGAAGCCGACAAGGTATTGTTGTAGCCGGTAAATGGCTTCAGTCCGCTATTGCCGTCACGCGCCTCAAAGCTGTTGGAATATTGGCGCAACTCGCTCAAGTCGGAAAGGCTTGGGATGTCTGACGTGATTTTGCTGCTCCATTTAAAACTCAGACGGTCGCTAGCCTTTGCCTGTAAAGTTACCTGTGGTCGAAACAGCCATTTGCTGTATCCGTTCTCCCCCTGATGGATGGAAGACCTGGTTGCGCCAACTCCCACCTGATAACTGAACCACTTCTGCTGTCCCTGTAGCTGGGTGAAAAGATAGAGATTGCTGTACTTCAATTCCGTATCAGCATTACTGCTTCCCACATAGATGTTATCTGTGTGGCTGATATTATATTGTCCACCTACCGATAAAGCCTTCTGTTTCCAGTTCTTGCTGTATGTTCCTTCACCAATAAGAGAGCGCTTTCTACCAGTTGCATCATAACTGTAATCGGTCAGCGGAGCGTTCTTTACAGATTCATCCGGCGATTTGTTGAACGTATATTCCCTCATACGATACTGGTAATCTGTGCCGATGTAAGTACCCACCAGGTTCAGAGCCAGGTTCTGGTCATGGGGCATGTTGAGCGAATAATAAATGTCCAGAGATGGAATCTGCTCCAGCATTTTTCTGTTGTTTTGCAGATATTGATTTGCCTTGCCGCTTTCCTGATAAAGCTGGTTCATGCCTCTCACAGGACTGTTGTGATTGTAGAAATTCAACCGTACATTCAATGTATATTTGTCTGGCTCACTAAGATTATAACCCAACTGTACATTATTGGTGGTGTATAGGAACGGAGAATCATAACCTAAATAATTGCGATGTAGAGTTTCTCCTGTGGGCAGATGATAAGTACCGAGACTCTCATAGCTTCGTTCCTCTACCGAGCGATAGGAGAAACTGTAGTTGATGCTGAATTCCGATTTCTTCACATTGTATTTGAAATAACCGTCGCTATTATTGAAACCTGCCTTGGTGCCTTGCATCGTAGAAACTCCACCCACATAACCGGCATAACGTCGGCGGACCTGGTAGTTGATGACTGCATCCAGATTGCTGTCTCCATATTTGAGTCCTGGAACATTGATGAATTCCACCTTTGTAACTTCATCCGGCTGCAAAGCCAATACATCTTGCATGCTCGCCTTGACATCGTTGATGCGTATTTGCACATCTCCGCCCTTTAATGACAGAACTTTGCGTTCTGCTCGATTTACGATAATGGTAGGCAAAGACAAGTTGTCCAACAGATCATAACCATTGGAAGCCGTTTTCACCTGCTCTTTTGTAGGGAAGATGATTTGTCTATCTACTTTTTCTACAACCTTTGCGGCTTCAACGGTCACACCTTTCAACAGGTATGAATTCGCCTGCATCCTCACATTTCCGATGCGGGCAATAGGTACCAGCTTGCAAATGGTCTTATAGCCTACAAAAGAAACCTTCATGAGGGCCTGCTTCTGCTGGCAAGGGATGACGAAATCGCCATTGGCGTTGCTCACGCCTCCACAAAGAAAGGAGGAATCCTTCGGGTTGAGCAGCTGGATGTTGGCGAATTCTACAGGAAGATTGTGATTGTCTATCAGCCTGCCTATCAGCTTGCGCTCGCTCTTGCGTATGCATTCTACCGTGATGAGGCTGTCACCTACGGTCATCTGCATCGGATAGAAACCGATTACCTTGCGGATGGCATCGGGAATATTGGCTGTCTTCACGTTCTGGGTAACTGTGAAATCCTCCAGTTCGTTGTAGATGAAACTGATTTTGTAGCGCTTGGAAGCTTTGTCGAGGTCGATGAGGACGTCCGACATGCTGCGGTCGTGATAGTTGCGCTGGATGTGCTGTGCGCTCATCGCCATGGCGAACGTACACAGCAGGAATATGATGGCTGAAAATCTTCTCATAATGATACTTTTTAACTTTGAGCTTTGAACATTGAACTTTATGATTACTTTGAGAGTCGATAATATTATGCTTAGTTTTGATAAGCTTGTTATTTTACAATCAGCTCGTTTTGCTGCAATTCGATGTTTACATTCTCGAATTGGTTCAGTTCTTTTACGATGTTCTCGATGTTCGAATGACTGTTCCATTCGTAATAGAGGCGGAGGGTCTTGTCCTCGTTATTCTCAAACTTCACTTGTAAATCATAATAAGAAGCAATCTCTAAAATCATCTGCTCGAAAGCCACATTCTCGAAAGTCTTGTGAATGGCTGGCTTTTCTGGTTTCGGATGAGTCAGGGAATCCTTTGCTGCTACCTGCTTTGCGGAATCTGATTTTATGACTTCCGGATGAGTATCTGCGGTTACCTGGGTTGGTTCCTGGCTGCGCTTGATGTAAGTATGGATTGCGGCAAAGGCAATACCCGAAATCAAGACAAAGCCGGCGATGGATGCTGCCAGTTTACGCCAGGAAGTTATAGGATGAGTTGCTTCTTCTTGAAGTTGATGCTCCTGGCTGAATTTCTCCCATTCCTCATCTATATTAATAATAGGAGAGGGGCTTTCAAGTGCAGAATCCACTTCCACCATCGTCTGATAGAGTTTTCGGCATTCCTCATCCTGCAATATTTCATGAATCTCCTCATCAGAATACTTCTCCTGATGGTCGATGATATCCAGTATTTTTTCAAACTTGTCCATAATAAATCTGCTAAGGGTTAAACTTTTGCTTTAATTTTCTGATGCCTTGCGCCAGATGCTTATAAACTGCCACTTCGCTGATGCCCAATTCCGTAGCAATCTCCCGATATTTCAGTTTCTGCCGAAAGCGGAGATCGAGTACTTTGCGGGTTTGTGGCGTGAGTTCAGCATCCATATAAGCCTGAATTGCCTCGTACTTTTCGGTCTCCCTGTCTATTTCGGCAATCGTCGCTTCCTGGGGAGCTATCGAAGGCGAAGTATCGGCTTTCAGGAGATGATGAACCCGGTCTTTCATCTTCTGTCGGCTCAACAGGTTGAGGCATTTATGGCGCACACACACCAGAAGATAGCTCCCGGCGTTAGTGGAAGGCAGGGGCGAATTGCTGGTTATAGTCTCGTTATCAAGACCCAGTTGAGTCTTTCCGTCGAGCACATCGGCAAAGACTTCGCTCACCACATCCTTGCTGGCTGCATCATCCTTCAGAAGTACCCTGGTCAATTGGTATATCCTCAGATAATGCTGCCGGAAGAGCTGTTCTATCGTTTCTTTGTTTATTTGCATTACTTTATTTCTTTTCTTTTGCCTATATTACAATCGAATTTTCATTTTCCTAACCCTTAGCAGATTATTTTTTATAACTACAAGTCGCCGTTTTCATCGTCTATAGACGATAAAATGTAATACAGGAATTACTTGAATGCGCCAGCATCTGAGTCGTAGTTGTTGATGTTCTTCCGGATGTTCTTCTTCTTTCCGGAGAAGAAGTTGTAGCTGACACCCAGCGTCAGCATGCGGCGATTATCCTTGATGATGTGCTGTTCCGTCTGGTTCATAATCGGATTGTCGAACGTCTGGCTCTCGTACTTGGCAGGAGCAAACATCCACAAGCCATAGAACGAGAAACGCCAGGCTCCCTTCTGGTAAAAAGCAGAGAATTCACTCTTGGACTCATCTGCCTTGCGATAGTCCAGGACTGCCATCTTCGAAGGAATATTTCCCTGGTAAGAAGCTCCCCAGTTTCCCTTCCGGAAATAGATGCCATATTTGAAAGGACTCCACCAGTAGCAATGGCGACCATAGGAATTGCTGATTACCTCCCGTTCAAAACCTCCACCCACCATCAGTTTCAAAACCTCGTTCTTGAACGGCTTGAACTGAAGATAATAGCCTGTGCCATAACGCCAGTAGAAACTGCCGTTTTCATAGGTAGAAACTATGCTGCGCTTGTCGTTCACCGTGGTCCAATAATAATAAGGTGTAATTACCTTGTCATTATAGATTCCATAAAGTGCTACTTGCAGGTAGAGCATCGCATCATTATAGGTGTATCTGAATATCGGTCCCCATTCCATCGTAGCCTTTACATTCGGGTTGCCCTGCTTCATCAGTCCGGGGATGACAATCGTCATGTTCTCGCTCAATGTTGAGATGGCGGGATAATTGGTGCCGCTGGACGATAGCAGCTGCAACGAACCGTTCTTCAGCTTATAAGATAAATACAGCAACGGATGAATATAGTTGTTGTTATAGGTGAGATCCTGATAGCTCTGGGTTCTCCACGTGCTCTTAACGCCTATGCGATAGGTAAACTTGCCGATATGGTTCTGGTATTGGGCATAAACCGTATTGATCTTGATGCATGAAGAATACTTGGATGGCTCATAGCCGGAAAGGATATTGCGCACATTATAGTCGCTCCACTTGTTCCAGGTATATACTCCTGCCGACAGCTCTCCCTGCTCCCATTCTTTGGTATAATCAGCTTCTCCTATCAGGGAGTAGATGTGACTTCTGGAGTGCATGTCGTCATCGGTCAAGATGCTATCCTTGTCGGAAGTCCATTGCCGGTTGAGCATCTGCTGTCTGGTGTTGAAGTAAGAGCCGAGCAAGTCCACATCGAGTGTCTGCTTATGGGCAAACTGCTTGCTGAGATAGAGATCTACTGCTGGTTTCACGTAATCTACAATATCCTTCGTGTTTCCGAAACCATCCTTCCAAGCCTCGTTTCCTTGCGTTGCAACCTCGCTATTTCCCCGGTTGAACTTATGTGACAATTCTGGTGAAAAGGTGACCTGGAAGGTTACGTCATCTGGCTTGCTGTAAGCATACTTCAGGTTGAACTTGTTGTCGGTATAGCCAAAACGTTTGTGCAGATGGTAATCATAGACAGCCTGTTGGTCGTCAAGCGTAAAGGAATACTGGTTGTCTTCTATCCAGTCACGATAGTTTCTCACGTTGATGCTGTAATCGAAGGAAAACTGATGATTGCCCTTGTTGTACTTGAAATACACATTGTCATTGCTAAACCCTGTAGTCAAGGCACTAGACACGTCAAAACCGGTAGTATAACCCGTATCAAGCGGCTTGGTAATGATGTTCATCAAGATGCCCACATCGCCGTATCTGATAGGAGGATCTTCGTAGTATTCCACCTTCTTTATTTTGTTGGCGGCAATAGCTTTCAGGTCGTTCTCACTCGTCATCGGCACGTTGTTGATGAGAATCTTGATGGATTTGCCGGTTATACTGGATGTCTTGCCGGTCATCGGATCGGTATAGATTCCCGGGAGTGTTCCCAGAAGATCCTGTGAATGGCGTGAGTTCCTGATCTGTTCGTCAGAGAATGTATAAGAGGCATGGTCGCCGTGGTCGATACGCAGCTTGCCCTTTACTTCCACCTTGCCCAGTTGATAGGCATTCGCCTGCATCTTCACATTTCCGATGCGGGCAATAGGTACCAGCTTGCAAATCGTCTTGTAGCCTACGAACGAAACCTTCATGAGGGCCTGCTTCTGTTGGCAGGGGATGACGAAATCGCCATTGGCGTTGCTCACGCCTCCACAGAGAAAGGAGGAATCCTTCGGGTTGAGCAGCTGGATATTGGCGAATTCTACAGGAAGATTGTGATTGTCTATCAGTCTGCCTATCAGCTTGCGCTCGCTCTTGCGTATGCATTCTACCGTGATGAGGCTGTCACCTACGGTCATCTGCATCGGATAGAAACCGATTACCTTGCGGATGGCATCGGGAATATTGGCTGTCTTCACGTTCTGGGTAACTGTGAAATCCTCCAGTTCGTTGTAGATGAAACTGATTTTGTAGCGCTTGGAAGCTTTGTCGAGGTCGATGAGGACGTCCGACATGCTGCGGTCGTGATAGTTGCGCTGGATGTGCTGTGCGCTCATCGCCATGGCGAACGTACACAGCAGGAATATGATGGCTGAAAATCTTCTCATAATGATACTTTTTAACTTTGAGCTTTGAACATTGAACTTTATGATTACTTTGAGAGTCGATAATATTATGCTTAGTTTTGATAAGCTTGTTATTTTACAATCAGCTCGTTTTGCTGCAATTCGATGTTTACATTCTCGAATTGGTTCAGTTCTTTTACGATGTTCTCGATGTTCGAATGACTGTTCCATTCGTAATAGAGGCGGAGGGTCTTGTCCTCGTTATTCTCAAACTTCACTTGTAAATCATAATAAGAAGCAATCTCTAAAATCATCTGCTCGAAAGCCACATTCTCGAAAGTCTTGTGAATGGCTGGCTTTTCTGGTTTCGGATGAGTCAGGGAATCCTTTGCTGCTACCTGCTTTGCGGAATCTGATTTTATGACTTCCGGATGAGTATCTGCGGTTACCTGGGTTGGTTCCTGGCTGCGCTTGATGTAAGTATGGATTGCGGCAAAGGCAATACCCGAAATCAAGACAAAGCCGGCGATGGATGCTGCCAGTTTACGCCAGGAAGTTATAGGATGAGTTGCTTCTTCTTGAAGTTGATGCTCCTGGCTGAATTTCTCCCATTCCTCATCTATATTAATAATAGGAGAGGGGCTTTCAAGTGCAGAATCCACTTCCACCATCGTCTGATAGAGTTTTCGGCATTCCTCATCCTGCAATATTTCATGAATCTCCTCATCAGAATACTTCTCCTGATGGTCGATGATATCCAGTATTTTTTCAAACTTGTCCATAATAAATCTGCTAAGGGTTAAACTTTTGCTTTAATTTTCTGATGCCTTGCGCCAGATGCTTATAAACTGCCACTTCGCTGATGCCCAATTCCGTAGCAATCTCCCGATATTTCAGTTTCTGCCGAAAGCGGAGATCGAGTACTTTGCGGGTTTGTGGCGTGAGTTCAGCATCCATATAAGCCTGAATTGCCTCGTACTTTTCGGTCTCCCTGTCTATTTCGGCAATCGTCGCTTCCTGGGGAGCTATCGAAGGCGAAGTATCGGCTTTCAGGAGATGATGAACCCGGTCTTTCATCTTCTGTCGGCTCAACAGGTTGAGGCATTTATGGCGCACACACACCAGAAGATAGCTCCCGGCGTTAGTGGAAGGCAGGGGCGAATTGCTGGTTATAGTCTCGTTATCAAGACCCAGTTGAGTCTTTCCGTCGAGCACATCGGCAAAGACTTCGCTCACCACATCCTTGCTGGCTGCATCATCCTTCAGAAGTACCCTGGTCAATTGGTATATCCTCAGATAATGCTGCCGGAAGAGCTGTTCTATCGTTTCTTTGTTTATTTGCATTACTTTATTTCTTTTCTTTTGCCTATATTACAATCGAATTTTCATTTTCCTAACCCTTAGCAGAATATTTTTTAATGCAAATTTTTAAAACGTCAAAAATACCCTATCGGACTTGCTCCTTCTTCAGATGCTTATAAAGCCACAGGAAGGCGGGAATGAGGAAGAGATCTGCCATGACCCACGCCACAGGGTCGCCGAAGCAGACTCCCGTCCATGCCAGGGCAGGCACCAGCCAGAGACTCACGCCGCATCTCGCAATCATTTCCATTACGCCACTCATCATCGAGAGATTGCTGTAACCCAAGCCCTGGATGCTGTAACGCAGGATGGTGAGCAAGCCCAGACAAGGATAGAAATAGTTGGCTATACGCATAAACTGGGCAGCATAAGTTACCACTTCCGCCTCGCCCTTATCCACGAAGAGCATCATCATCTCGTCGGCAAACGGATAGATGAGCAGGAAGGTGAAGACGAAATAAACCAGCATCATCCTGATGGACGCCCTTACGCCCTGACCGATTCTATCCAACTTCCTGGCTCCCAGGTTCTGACCGCAATAGGTAGCCATCGCTACTCCGATGTTCTCGAATACGCAGGTAAAGAGGTATTTGATGCGCATAGAAGCAGTAAATGCAGCCACATAAACCGTTCCCAGAGCGTTGTTGGCACTCTGGAGCATGATGAGGCCGATAGCGGTAATAGAGAACTGCAGACCCATCGGAACGCCGTTGTTCAGCAGAATGCTTATCTTCTTATTATCGAATTTCCTTTCTTCTCCCTTCGGAATCAGAATCTGCATTTTCTTCTTGATAAACCAGATACAGAGCAGCACGGAAATTCCCTGCGAGAGCCAAGTGGCAATACCTGCTCCCTCTACGCCCAGTTCCATACCGAGAATTAGAATGCCATCGAGAATGATGTTGATGACCGAGGCGGTAATGAGGAAATAGAAAGGCTGTTTCGAGTTGCCCAGGGCGCGAATCTGACCGGAGAGCAGGTTGTAGGCGATGGTAAAAGGAATCGCCGCAAACTGCAGCATCAGGAAGATGTAGGCATCATCGAACACCTCCTTCGGCGTATTCACCAGGTGCAGAATCTTTCCGCAGAAGATGCAGGAAAGGAAGGTGATGACCACGGCAAACACCACGGCGATGCGGATGCTGTTGCTTACGTAAGCCCGCATCTTGACGTAATCCCTGGCGCCGAAAGCCTGGGCGATAGGGATGGCAAAACCGGCACAGGAGCCGTTGCAGAAGCCCATGATGAGGAACATGATGGAGCTGGATGCGCCTACTGCCGCAAGAGCTCCTACGCCAATCCATCTTCCCACGATGGCGGCATCGATAATGAGATACATCTGTTGAAGGATGTAACCCAGGATTAGCGGAATCGCAAATTTGATGATGGCTCGCAAAGGCGAGCCTACAGTCATGTCGTTTGTTGACTTTGAACTTTGAGTTTTGACCATTGAACTGTATGATTAGTTTTTGTTATCCTAAAAATATGAAAGAGAGGGGAGAATGCACTCATTTTATTTGAGTGCATCTCCAATCTTCTGTCTGATTTGTGTCATTTTGTTGCGGCGCTCGATGGAGAAGGTATCTCCGTGGGTTTCCACATAATCGAAGAGCATGAAAGCCTTGTTCAGCAGTTCATCTCTTGTAGGTTGTCCCACGGTATCAGCCTCGTGAAAATAGAGTTCGGCAAGCATGTCCATTTTGGAGAGTCGTTTCTCCTCGTCGGCAATTCCTGCCATCGCCTTCATCACATCCTCGATGGTGGCGATGCTGTAGAAGGCATAAGGGCCTACGTATTGGTCGTAAAGCTCCCTGATCTTCTCACGTCTCACCTCCACCTCTTTCTTTTCGAGCATTCTTTCGAGTGCCGCCATAAACTCGCGAATCAGTCGCTGTATGTAGTCTCGTTGTAGCATAAAATAGTCTTTATTTTATTCGTTGTTGTTGATAGCTTCCACATACTCCCACAGTTTCTTGTAGAAAGGATGTTTCGTCATCGTGTCCTTGTTGCCCAGGATGATGAGCTTCATGCGGGCTCTCGTCATCGCCACGTTCATGCGGCGGAGGTCTTTCAGGAATCCAATCTGGCCCTCATCGTTGGAGCGTACCAGGGAGATGAGAATCACATCGCGCTCCTGCCCCTGAAAACCATCCACCGTATTCACGCTTATCAGGCGGCGGTAAGGCTTGAAGAATTCATACTTCTTGATGAGCTTCTTCAGATACTGCACCTGGGCACGGTAAGGCGAAATGATGCCTACGTCGATTCTTTCCTCCAAAACGCGCCGTTTGCCTATCTTGGTGAAGTATTCCGCCAGGGTGAGCAGGGTAAGCTCGGCTTCTGCCTTGTTGATACGCCCGAAACTCTCGCCCACAAACTGTTCCTTGATGTTCAAATCTGAATTCTGATTGGCTGCAGATACAGAAGATGATGTGGAAGCAGAATCCTCAGGAGCATCTTCTCCTTCTATGGTTATCTGATTCTCCTCGTTCGAAGTATCAATCCACGTTATCGGATGGTCGTAATCCAATACGCTTCGGTATTTGATCTGAGGCGCACTCTCCACCTTGCCCCCGTAGAACCAGTCGCTGGAGAATCGCATGATTTCGTCGTTCATGCGGTATTGGATTTTCAGCAGGGTTACTACCTCCGGCTTGTTTTCGGCGATGCGCTCCATCAGGGTCTTGCCCAGTCCGGCTCTTAATGCCGCAATACTCTTTACGGTAGGTGGCAGCTGACAATGGTCGCCTGCCAGAATCACCCGGCTGGCTCTTCTCATCGGAATCCAGCAGGCTGCTTCCAAAGCCTGGGCAGCCTCGTCGATAAAGAGGGTACCAAACTTCATGCCTTCCAGCAGATGATGGGCTGAGCCTACCAGGGTACAGGCGATGACACGCGCCTCGCCAAAGAGTTCTGCGTTGATGCGGAGTTCTATCTCGGCTGCACGGCTCTTCAGCCTATCCATCTTCTGATGATAGTTTTCGCTACCCTTCTTCCTGTTCTTTCTTAATTCTCTGATTGCCTTGCGAATCGCCCAAAGCTGAGGGTAATCAGCATGGCTCTCAAAGCGGCGCTCGTAGGTGAAGCCCAGCATCTTGTCGTTTACGCGGGTTGGGTTTCCGATACGGAGCACGTTGATGCCTCTGTCCACCAGTTTTTCTGATATCCAGTCTACCGCCATGTTGCTCTGTGCACACACCAGAACCTGACTCTCACGCATCAGGGTTTCGTTGATGGCTTCTACCAGGGTTGTAGTCTTTCCGGTTCCCGGAGGTCCGTGAACAATAGCCACATCCTTCGCCCAAAGCACCTCGTTTACAGCCCTTTCCTGGGTAGGATTGAGCCAAGGGAACTTCATCGGTTCGAAGGAGAATCTTCCTGCCTTCTGATGGGAATAGAATAAATCGCGGAGATAAGCCAGACGGTTGTTCTTTGCCTTCATCACGCGGTCCAAGGCCTCGAACATCAGTTTGTAGCTGGTTTCATCAAAGGATAACTGTACGCCGATAGGGTCGGTTGACTGCTGAAGTTCGAGCAGAGGGGCAGAATCGGGTACGGTAATCACCATTCTGTCGCCATCCACATAACTCACGGTTCCGGTAAAGGAGAAATATTTAAGTTTTTCACTTCCTTCACTTCTAAAGAACATGATGGGGCGACCGAACTCAAAATTGTGCTCGATATCCTGGTCAGAGGTTCGGAAAACCTCTATGGCTGTCTGGTTCAGCGAATTATAAAAGCTCTTTCCCACCTGTAGCGGGAACCAGGCATCACCTCGTTTCACCTTCCGCTGCATTCCCATCTGTTCGGTAAGCTTGCGGAAGGCTTCTTTCTCGGTATAATACTCCAACTGGAGTAATGTGCGTTGCTGCAATAATGCCTGAATTGGTGAAATCTGTTCCATATAGGGTGCAAAAGTAGCGTATTTCTGCCGAATATGGAAAGAAAAAGAGATAAATATGTTTAAAGTTTCTGCTTTATTTATCCCAAAGCTGATAGTCGATTACCTTATTGTCGTTAGGCTGAATGCTGTCGCTTGCCGAAGATGCAGGCTCTTGGACATTCTTCTCCAGATGATAATAGCTCCCGACCAGGGCAGCCAGCAGGGCGATGATGAGGGCACAGAGCAGGAATAAGGCGTGGCGGTAACGGGGCGTACAGGACAGGCGTTGGCGCAGTTGGGCGATGTTTTGCGGACGGCTTTGCGGGTCGCGGCAGCTACAGATTTCTGCCATCTTGCTGAGTGCCTTATCGCCCGTAGCCTTGGCCATTTCGCCCAGAACCATGCCCAGAGAATAAATGTCGGCACGCGGTTCAGCCTTGGCGCCCGGCAACATCTGTTCGGGAGCAATATAGCCCGAAGTACCGGCTGGCGATTTCAATACGCAGAAAGAATCGCTATCCGAGAGACCGAAGTCGATAAGTTTCACGTTCTGCCCGTTATGGGTAATCATGATGTTAGAAGGCTTCAGGTCGCGATGAATCATCTGTTTATTGTGCATATATTCCAACGCATCCATCAGCTGTGCTGCAATCTTGCGGGCGAGTTCTGCCGAGAGGGCATTTTTCTTGATGAACTGTTCCAGATTGTCGCCGTCAATATATTCCATCACCACTACCGTGCCCAGGATGTCAACCTTCTCCAGGTCGATGGTGCGGCAGATATTGGGGTGCTCCAGCTGCTGGCCTATTTCAAACTCCTTGGCGAGTGCCTGGCGGTAAACAGGGGTGTAGAGGAAATCGTTCTTGAGACATTTCAGCATGAAACGCTTGCCGTATTTGGTGGCTGAAAAGATGCGCGTATGCCCCGAAATAGACACGTAGCATTGGTGGAGATTGCTGAATGCATCCTCCACAGGCAAAGGGTTTGAATCGCTCATCTCCTTGCTGATATCTTCGGTAAATCCCGATGTTGTTTTCTTCTTCTTCTTTTCTTCTGTTTCCTGCATGCTCACGGTTTCCTCTTTTTCTTGATTTCTGTTGTTTTATTTCTTGTTGATGCTGATGACGGTAAGTCCGCCGTTTCTGCCGGCTACGAACGAGGCTGTACGTTCGCCGCCGCGCTCGATGTAAGGCAGAAAGAGGGGCTGCTCCTTGATGAAACAACCTGTAACGAAGCGGTCGCCTGGCAGCAGCTTGCTGTTCTCTGATTTCTCTATTTCATAGGTACTGTCGCCCAGATAGCGGAGTAGCAGCAGACGGTTGGGACTCCATCCGATAGAAACGAGGGAACCTTCACGCAAATCGCTGCTTACCAGCTGGTTTGCCTTGAAGAAAGAACTGTTGTACTTGGTGCTGGTCTTGAGCCAATGGGTAAATTCCATATAGTTCTTATGTCCGATGTATTGGGAAAGCACATCGAGGGTTACCATGCGCGGCTTATGATTGTCGCTCACGTATCCATAGAGTCGTTTGAGGGTGGATGGAGAAACAGTTCCACATGTTTTCTTCTCCAGATAGAGTGAAAACTCTTCGAAGTCGGTTGTCGTGGCAAGAATCTTGCCGTATTTCTGTTCTACGAGCGATTTGAGCTCTTCTATTTCGGGTGTTGTCATAATTTATTCTTTAACAGTATGAATGTTCGACAATTTTATTCTTCAACGATATGGGTGAATTTGCCCCATATCTTATGGTTCTGATACCCCTTTTTCATGCCTGCAGGAACGTGGACCACGCAGGTGGTGAAGAAGTTGGCTACCTTGTTGGAGAAGGCGTTTTCTTCGCAGTAAGGTATTGTGGAAGCTGAAACATAGAGGTCGGTAAGCGGACATTCGTCGAAGGCGTAGTTGCTGATTTGTTCTGTGTTGGCTCCCAGATATACTTTCGTGAGTTTCCTGCAGCCTTGGAAAACGCCCGTAGGAATCAGCTTGATGCCTGCCCCGAGATGTATTTCCTTTATCTGGCTGTCCATGAAGGCACCTTGTCCTAATGTTTCAACGTTGTCTGACAGATAAAACGCCTCGATGCTGCATTCTCTGAAGGCGTAGGCGCCGATGGAAGTAAAGGCGGTGGGAAGAGTGTATTTACCCTTCTTGCCCATCGGGAACCAAACGATTCTGTTGCCCTCTGCATTCAGCAGCACGCCGTCCTGACTCTTGTAGTAAGCGTTGGCAGGCGAAACCGTAAGGGCTTCGAGCGCCGTGCATCCGCTGGAAGGGAGAATGCTGCCTGCTGAGGCAGGAATCTCTATCTCGCGGAGCGAAGTACAATCGGCAAATGCATCTTTCTCTATGGTGGTTGCATCGGCAGGAAGAACTACGTGGGTGAGTTTTTCGCAACCGGCAAATGCGCCTTGCACAATCTGGTTTTCTGCAGCTTCGTGATGATAAGGACCTACCATTCCACCTGCTGCGAGGTGAACGTCGGCAAGGTCTATATCCGAGAGTTTGCCTGGGGTGGATGCATTATTATTGTCGCGCCCCATCATCAACCTCAGACAACTTAGGTCTTCGCCGTTCAGGGTTCCGGCTATGGTCAGCTGGGTATAATCGTAAAGATGATTGCCCATCAGCTCGGTCAGTTCGCCTGTTTCGTTTAGTGTAATGGCGTCGCTCGTATTATATTTGATGGCGGTTCCGAGGGTTTCTCCTACCGTATTCCGGGCAAAAGGCAGAAACTCGTAGTGGGCATTCCGCTCCAGATTTCCGATGCGCAACTTGATTTTGCCCTCCTTTCCGTCAAAGTTTTCTGCGATGCATTTCTGCTTGTTCTCCGGCTCGCTGGTCAGATAAACGTAGCATCCGGTTTCGGTCATCGGTTCGCCACCATCATCAGTTATTTCGTAACTTACGAAAGCACTCATCGGTCCGTGACTCAAGAGTGTTGCCGACGTAAGTTTCGGACTCATGTTGGGCAGGGTGGTGAAACTCATCATGTTGCTGGTTGTGGTTGTTCGGCCGTTGTTGCCCTGTAGCATATAATAATAGGTAGTGCCCGCTTTGAGCCCCGTCAGAACCAGCGAGACGTCAGCTCCCTGGGCATGAACCTCGCTTGTATTGAGGTTCATGCTCTCCGAAGTGCCGTATCTGAACAGAAGTTTCGGCATTTCTGTTTCTCCCTCTATGGTGGCTAATCCGTTGAGGGTAGCCTCTGTCCGGGTGATGTGGGTCGCCTCTGTGGTTATCAGGTGCGGCTCCAGATAGGCAGGCTTATCGCTATTGCTGCATCCTGCCATCATCATGCTTCCTATCAGGAGGGCAAGAAATCTGATGCTGCGTAATATGCTTTTTATGTTCATTTCTTACTTCTTTTGTTTTCCTATTTTAATACCTATGCCGATGCTGCCCTGCCATTGTTTTCCGGCGATGGTGATGGCTGAGGCTGCGATGCTCACTCTGTTGAACGAGGCGAGCACACCCAGCTGGGCTGCGAAGCCTTTGTGGGTAAGGTCTTCGTTGAGCAGGTATCCGCCTCCGCTGCTCTCGGTCTGCTGCCAGACTGTAGCGGCTTTGCCGTAGCCTACGCCTTCGAAGAGGCAGAAACCATGTGTAATGTGGTGGATGGCTCCAGCTGTAAAGGTGTAGTTCTGGTGGCGTGTATTGCCTGTATAATAAGGTTTGATGCTGTTGCCCGGCGTGTAGCCTTCTTTGTTGCAGGTTCCTTCTGTGCTGCCGATGCGCTTGAGGTTGCTGCTGACATGGATGAAGAAGCCGTGGCGGCGCATCAGGGCGAAGAAGAGGCCGTAGGAAGGTCCGTCTTCATGGAAGGATAGCGTGGCGAGCGTGTAGAGGGCGAGTGGCATCTTCTGACGTACTTGTGGTACGGCAATCGTATCTATTACCGTCTTTACCTCTACGATGGTGTCGTGCTTCTCCTGGATGATAGGAGTAGGCTTTGGCAGTTTCAGCTTCAGCTCGTAGGTCATTCTGCTTTCCAGCGGTTTGCTGAACCGGTAGTCGCGGAGCACGCCCCATTCCGGATGCTTGATGGTGAGCAGTTTGGAGCCTTTGGGAAGATAGAGCCAGATTTCGCCCACTTCGTCTTTTCGCGATACGATGCCGAGCGGGGTGGAGAAGGCAAAGTCGGAGGGCGCTTCTACCTTTACCAGGGCGCAAGGCTCATCGTTGAGGTCGCGTACGGGGGTGATAAAGGCACTCACGTCGTTGGGCAACAGACGGAAACCTGCTACCGAAAATTCCTGTGCCTGGACGGATGCCGACCACAGGCTTAATATGAATAAGAGTATCGTGAGTCTTAAACTCCCAGCTCTTAACTTCTCACTCCTGACTGTCATCATATTATTCTTTCTAAATTAAAGTCTTGTATACTGATTACATCGTCTCCGCTATGTATGGTTCCTGCCGGTTGCCAAGTGCGCACGTGGATGAGCGGCATGGACGGGTTGCGGAAATCCCAGAGCAGAAAGAGATAGCCGTCGTCTGCGTAACGGTTGCTCTTGTATTGCTGTCTCAGGGTGACGCCGTAAATGCCGTCCATTGTAGGATGGCGCATGATGCGGAATCCTGAGAACTTCAAGTCTATCTTCTGGTTGACTGTAAATACCTTCGCCAGTCTTGAAATATAGTCTTTCTTCGAGTGAATGGCGTAGGTTACCTTTGTTTCAGCCTGACATTTGTTGTCGTTGGCTGCAGGTTTTACCACGTTTCCTACGATGATGAGTGCCTTGTCGCTAAACACCTGTTTCAGAAAATCAAGATCCTTGGTGGTATAGGCTGTGCGGAAATGTTCGCAGTAATTGAGGATGGTGTGGCGGCGTTTGGCATCGGTCTCTGTGAGTTTGCCTTGCATGATTTTCGAGGCTTCCTTGTAGAAAGGATTCGACTGCGCCATCGTCTTGAGGTCTACCTGCGAAAGATGGCTGGTTTTTCCTGTTTTTGGTGCGTTCGCTTGCCTGTTTGCCTGTTCTTCCAGTTGATAATCAGCCGAAGTTTTTGCGGTTTCTTCCGCCTCTCCATTCTTCAGCATCTGCGCCTGCTGTCTGTTGTCTTCAGGAATCGCATTCTTGTTGCTTTCCGTGAATACGACCATACCCTGGCGGTCGATAAATCCCTCTCTCTTAGAGTTTTGCTCGCGGAACCGGAGTTGTCCGTTGCGGAAACGGGTATCTAGCAGACAGCCACGCAAAGGGATGGCAAACAGCTCGTTGCCGTCTGCATCTTCTACCACGTATCGCTTGCCTTTCGCGCCGTTGTCCTTTTCTACAAGTTCCAGTCCTTCGTTCACTCCGTATCGGGTTTCCTGACAGTTGCCTTTATAAACGGCAGAGGGCAGCAGCCACAAGGCTGCCACCCATCCTCCGAGAAGGAGTGCTAGAAGGGATAATATCAATACCGTCTTCTTCATCGATAATTCTCTGTATTTTTATCATGCATGGCCCTTCGGGAGAAAGGCTTTCTTATTTATTTCCCCCAGTTCTGAATCTCGCCGCCTATCTCTATCTTCACCTGGTCTGGGTTGTCAGAAATGATGAAGTTGACAAGATGTTCGGTTCCGGGTTTAAACTGGAATCTGCTCTCGTAGAGATAACTTACACCTTTCATTACTACTTCGATGAGTGGTCTTCGGTTTTCTATGCGTTGAGGCACGATGATTGCCGAGTAGATGTAGTCGCTCTCCTGATGGGCGATGATGCTCTGCTGGGTTCCCTTCACATAACGGGTTGCCACACCTGCCTGAAGGTCGATGGTGGCTGTAGGTACCGTGCTGTGGATGGTTACCTGGGCATGTGTAGGCATTTCTCCCTCAAAGTCTTCGCCCTTGATCAGGCGTATCTTGAGCTTACTCATGATGTGCTTGAAGTTGAGGCTGATAGGGGAGTTGGATGCCTGGATGTCCTTGCTGGTGGCAAAGAGCAGGTCGCTTGCCTCGTAACCGCCGGGTGCAGTTGCCGTCTTCGGGGTACTCTGGTCGAGGGCTACGCTGAAAGGCTGGTCTGTCGTGCTGCTTACGCCCTGTATGTATGGGTAGTAAGCGTAGGCGTTGTAGGTGCCTTCGTCCCAGTAGAGGGTACGGGCGGCTTCCCATTTGCTACCATCGTAGGTGAGCGCTTCGTTGTTCACGAGATTGCCGCCTATTTCGAGTGGAGCCTTGCTTTCTGCCACGTAGAGACCTATCTTGTCGTTTGACTCGAAACTGGTTGCCGTGGCACGGCTCTGGCCGGGATAGTTTACGGCAAAAGTCATCGGCGTAGATTGGGCATCCTTGTAGCGGGAGGTTGTTTCCACCTCCTCGCTACATGAAACCATTCCTAATATAGCCAACGCAAAACTGGCGTATCTTATTATATGTTTCTTCATTTTTTTTCTTGTTTTAATGGTCCATACTCTGATTTACCTGGCATCCGTCCTTAGCGATGCTTTCTAACCTTTGCCATCTTCAGCGGACTGCCTTTATGGAAGATAGGAGCATGCTGGTAGGTTCCGGATGTGCGTTGGTCGCCATCGCCGCCGAAAGCACGGCTCTCTACGATTCCCGCATCCCGCTTGTCGTTCTTGACGAAGTCTTCGAAACTGTAGGTTTCTCCGGCATAAGCCTTGATGCGCTTCACGATACTCTCACGGCTGATGGTGCTGTAGTAAGGAATATCGTTGTTCATGCAGGAGTTCGGCTCCGAACGGAATACGCCTCGGTTGTGCATGTAGCCTCCCTCGTAGATGTCTACGATGTCGCTATATCGGTCGTCGAAAATCAGATGACTCCAACCTACGCTATGCATCTTGCCGGTAAGTTCCAGGTTGTCGTACCAGCCGAGCGACTTGGCTCCGTTGAATTCAAGAACGTGTCCGCAGCAGGTGCAGTCGCAGAAATCGATGAAGGCGTTGTGATAAATGTACTCATCGCCCAATTTTCCGAATCCGTGTCCGCCTGCCTCATGCTGGATGACGCCACGGGTATCGAGCGGATAACCGTAGGTACTCTGAGGACAGAAGGCAATAGCCGAACCATCTTCCCACATCTGGCAGATGCCGCCGTAATCGGTAGAATTAGGAACCATGATGATCAGGGTTTGATTCAGATTGCCCTTGTTGACGGTTTGAGCGCCCAGAGCATAATCGAATACTTCGTCATAATCTGCCTTCAAGCCTACGCCACCGGTAAAGGTGGTGTTGAATCGGTTGTAGCGGATGGTATTCACGGTTCCCACGCCCGATTCCGTAGAAAGCGGAATGGCTGTATAGACGTTGAAGTAATCACGGTAAGTCTTGTAAGGCTCAATACCGAAGAAATATTCCACTTCCTGCTTGATATCATTCAGATATTCTCCGCTGGCAATATCCTTTGCGCTAAAGCCGTCGCCGAGCAGAACGATGTTGATTCCTCCATTGTTGCCCTTGGTAGCCTTCTGCAGGGTAATCCATTCGTCCTCGCCATATTCATAACCATACTGCGAAACGCTACATTCGTGGGTATAGTCTTTGTCTTTCAGGCGGAATACCACCTTTCCATCACGACTATCAGCATTCTTAGCCATTCCCTTGATGGTCAAAGTAACTTCTGTTTTCTTGTTGCCGTTGGTAGGAGAAACCTCACACCAGTCTGGCTTGCTGGCTACTTCCCATTCGCCCTCGGCGTTAATCACCAGTTTCTGCTTATGCTCCGTGCTTAAAGCGCAGGCTACAGATGGACGGCAAACGAGCTCGTGGTGGGCTGCAATACGCTTGAAATCCTTCCATCCACTGGCAGCTTGGTATTGTTGGATGGCAGACTCTGGTACTTCCAAAGTGAAATTGTCTTTTGCTACACCATCGAAAGCTCCATTTTGGACGTAAGCTGGCATATCACCCTTGCAGACGATTGAACTTACGCCAAAACAGTTTTGGAAAGCTCCTCCATCTTCGTTTCCACTGGCTTCATATCTAATGCTTTCAAGACTTTCTGGGAAAATAAGACCTTCTATGCTTGAACATTTTGCAAAAGCACCTGCACCAATGGATTGTAAGCCCTCTGGGAATTCAAGCACTCCCATCAATCGCCAGTTATATGCAAAAGCGTGACTTCCAATAGCTCTTACTGCTGTCGGAATCTTTAGTTCTCCAGAGAAATCACAACCATAGAATGCATTTTCTGAGATTGCGGTCAAGTTTTTAGGAAGTTTTAATTCACCCTTAAGAGGGCAATGTGCAAAAGCACTAGAACCAATGGAGGTTATACCATCGTGTAAGGTTAGATTTCCGTCAAACCCAGAACCGTCAAAGCAATTTTCTGGAATATATGTGACACCTTGAGGTATATTGATAGAACCAGTTAAGTTAGGGTCTGCTTGAAAAGCACCCTCTCCGAGGTATTTTAACTTTGATGGTAATTTGATATTTCCATGTAAACCAGGACAGTCTCCAAAAGCACCACAGCCGATGATCTCAAGATTGTCAGGAAGTACTAATTCGCATACAAATTGGCAACCTCTAAAAGGACCATCCCAATATCCTGTATAACCAACAATATCTCCAATTCTTTTTAACGTAGAAGGTAAAGAAAGTGTACCATTTAAACTTCTGCACCCATAAAAGGCATCTTTGTCTATTTCTGTTACTCCTTCTGGTATAAAAAGTGATCCTGTTAGGAACGAGCATCCGCTAAAAGCGGCTGTTCTTATGGCTTTAAGCTTGTTTGGAAGCACTAAACTAGTAAGGGATTTTTTGTTGTTGAATGCATCATGTGGAATCTCATCAGCCTTCCTGTCATCTCCATCTCCCATTGCCATAATGGAAACTTCTCGCAAATTGATAGCTGCAAGGTTCTCCATTGAGTCTTTCATAAACTCAAAATCCTTGGCATTAATCTGTCCTGTAATCTTGAGATTTCGAACCTGAGTATAGTCCTTATTAGCCGCAGTAATGGCATTCTTCAAACCTCCAGGAGTCGAGTTGATGACAATATACTCCTTCGCCGTAGCATCATGACTCACGAGATCATTCTCCCAAGGAGTGATGCTTTCGCTTACCAAAGTAAGCTTATAAGCGCCGCTTCCGGTCTGCTTATCTACTTTGATGCCGAAGTTCATCATCTTGCCAGATACATAGGTAAGTGACTCGTTCTTAGTGAACTTATAAGGTACACCACCAATGGTGATACTGAAGAGGGTTGTGCCGGCTGCCACGGTTTGAGGAACCACGATGGTGCGCCACTCGTCGTTAGTACGAGATGGGATGGTCATGGTGTTCTCTACAGCACCTGCAGTCTTGATATCGCCAGTAGAAAGGTTGATGCTTGCCTTGCGGGCTACGTTGGCTGTCAGAACAATCTTCTCCAGATTCGCCCATTCGCCCTCGGCAAAACCGGAACCCTGAATCAGGGTAACACGGGCATTAGACATGCGATGCGCCATAGGCAAACGGATTACGCTGGTGGTAGGAGCCACATCTGACACCTTGCCCCAGAGAAAATCGCTCGCTTCGTAGCCACCCATTTCGCCATTCTCGGTAGCCTTGCTCTGGTCTTTCTGTACTTCAAACTGATAATCCTCGATGCTCTCAGGATTGGCAAAAGGATAGTAGCCATACACATCAATATGTGTATGCTTGTCTTTCCAGAAAAGGTCATAAGCGGAGTTCCACTTATAGTTTGGTTCATCGAAAGTGTGGCGCACATTATCGCCACGATTGCCATTTACCTTCAGGATTCCCGGCTTGTTTCCCTCGTAATCTACGATGTAAACGCCCATCACGTCGCCGTTGCAGAAACCGTTGTCGTTGACGCGGGTTACGGCAAGCTGGTCGATATCGCCCGAAAGCTGGATGCGGTTGCTGTCGTGCTGCTCGGTCTTGTCGCCGAAGAAGTCATCGCTACAGCCTGTCAGGAGCATGGCTCCTGCCGCAAGCAGATATAATAAGGTATGTTTTACTCTTTTCATAAATAATTCTTTTAGGGGAGATGACCTTTCTCAGTCAGAAAGATCATCTCTTATTATTTCTGGATAGAAAATCGTCCGTTCTGTTATTCGGCTGTTCCGCCATAGTCAATACCGTCGTCTTCCCACTTGCTGATGTTTACATTCACGCCGTTGCTGGTCTTGCTGAGCGTAACGGTAAACTTATGCTTCTTGCCAGCCTCGAAAGCGGAAAACTGGGATGACTTAGGGAGATTAAAATCTCTGCCGTCAACATTTACGGTAATGAGATTTCCCTCGCCTACGGCTTGTGGAATGATGAGCGCCTTGTAGCTGTTGCCTTCTTCCTTGAGCGGAATGAGGTCTGTATCATCACCCTTGGCTGTTACGGCACCTGTAGAAAGATTGGCTGTAGCCTGAGTCTTCAGACGGTTGATCTTTACGCTAATCTTGGCTGCAGCAAGCGAAGCCTCTGTAAATCCGTTTCCTGCCACGAGTTTGATAATCATCTGGCTCAACACGTGCCTGGCTTCTATCTTCACGGCGCTTTCTGTAGGAGCCGCATCTGTAGTCTTGCCTATCAGAAGTTCGCTAGCCTTGTATTTTTCCGTTGTGCTCTGGTCAGCATTTACGGTCCAAGGCATCGCCTCTATGTTGCTGATAGTGGCTGTATATGGATAATAAATGTAGAAATCGGCGTGGGTGCTGTTGTCTTTCCAGTAGGTTGGTGATGCAGCCTTCCAGGTTCCATCGTAGGTAAATTTCATGTTGTCTACATGGTTACCTGTTGTTTGGAGTGTTGCGACAGAGCCGTCGGCTTTATGGTTGACAACAAACAGTCCTATCTGGTCTCCCGTTTCAAAAGCCAGATCAGTAGCGCGGCTTATCGAAGTGCTGATGCTGATAGGCACTTTTGCTGAAGGGGTTGGACTAGGTGTAGGGTCTAATTCAGAACCTCCACCGGAACATGCGGTTAATGCGAGGAGCATGCTCCCTACGATTGCTAGATACTTCTTCTGTTTCATGATTTCTTCGTTTTATATGATTACTTTTTCTAGGTGTATCTGGAACTGTTAGTTTCATTTACTTTGCAAAGGTAGAAAAAAAAAGTGGTATTATACAAGTTCATAATGGTCCATATATGGAAAAAGTTGCTAAATAACATGTTTTCAGGGGATAAACGGAGAGTGGAGTCAAAGAAAAAAGGCAGTTTCCTGCTTGTTGGAAACTGCCTTTCTCTTGAAATCGGGAATAGCCCCGTCTATTTTATCTGATGATTGTTTCATCTGTTTTATCTGATGATTTTCATTACATCTTCTATGCTGCGGTTGAACGGTCCGTTGTGCTCCAGTTTGATGGTACACATGGCTGCCGCAAACTTTCCGGCTTCTACCGGATTGGCTCCCTGCATACGCTTGTAGAGATAGCCTGCCGAATAGGTGTCGCCACATCCTGTAGCATCTACTACTTCATGAGGAGGGTAGGCAGGAATATCGTAGAAAGTATCATCTACATAAACCAGAGAGCCCTCGCTACCCAGGGTGATGATAACCTCGGCTACGCCCCAGGCATGAATCAGCTTGGCGGCTTCCTTCGGGTCCTTCAGTCCGGTAATGGTCTCCATCTCGGTCTCATTCACCTTCAGATAATAGGTGTTCTTGAGCACATCGAGCTTGTCCTTCCAGTCGATGGCGTAAACTTTCTCGTCTCTCACCTCGCGCAGATAGCCCTGCACGTCGATGGAAACTTTTCCCTTCTTGGCAAGAAAGGCGACCACTTCCGGCGAGAAATCATCGCTCAGCAGACTGCCCAGGTGAAAAACCTTTGCCTCTACATGCTCCAGCTGCTGGATGGTGAAAGGATCGGCCTTGGCAAGCACTCGCTGCTTACGGTCGTTGGGATTATCGCCATAAATATTTTCGAAGAAAACTGTATTGCGCGATGGGTTCAAGGTGACATCTATTCCTGCCTTGAGCATCTTTTCAACAGGTTCCTTCTCAGTAGGATCCATCGCCGTAATGAGCGAGAAACTTACATCCTTTGGCAATTGGTTGATGGCGTAGGCAAAATAAAAAGAGGTGCCGCCAGCCATGTAAACCGTACTGCTCGGGGTCACGATTTTATCCTTTGTTACGTGCCCAATACAACAAATATCTTTCATTCTTACTTCATTTTGCGGATGCAAAGGTACTGCAAATCGAGAATAATACAAAAAAAAATGGGAATTATTTTGTTTTGTTCGCATTTTAATGTACCTTTGCATCGAGAAAAAGCAATTTTTAAAGTTTTATCTAGAATAGATATAAAGAAACATTATGTGGTTTGATAATTTAATCAACGTGCATTCGGCGGTGCAAGGCATCGTCATCCTGTCTTTGATTTGTACTTTGGGTCTTGCCCTCGGCAAGATTCATGTCAAAGGAATCTCCCTTGGCATAGCCTTCGTATTCTTCGTGGGTATTATAGCGGGTCATCTCGGACTCTCTATTGACCAGAACATGCTGGAGTTTGCAGAAAGCTTCGGCCTTACCATGTTTGTGTATGTGCTGGGTCTTTATGTGGGTCCTAACTTCTTCGGTTCGATGCGTCACGAAGGCATTTCGCTCAATCTGTGGAGTCTGGCTGTCATCCTGGTGGGAACCTTGTTCTCGCTCGTTTTGTGCTGGATTCTACCAATCAGTCTGCCTGATATGATGGGCATCCTGTGTGGCGCCACGACCAATACGCCTGCCCTTGGTGCTGCCCAGCAGGCGTTGCAGCAGTTGGGCTTGCCTAGCGAAGGTGCGGCTCTGGGCTGCGCCGTCACTTATCCTCTGGGTGTAGTGGGCGTTATCCTGGCGATGATGCTCATGCGCAAACTCTTTGTGAAACCGGAAGATCTGGAGATTCGCAGTAATGATGATGACGATCATACGTCTATCGGACAATACGTAATCGTGAATCCTGCCCTGAACGGCAATACCATCGCAGAGATTACGATGATGACGCATCGCAAGTTCATCATCTCCCGTGTGTGGAGAGGCGAACAGGTAATTGTTCCTCAGGCTGATACGGTTCTTCATACGAATGATAATGTGCTCGTGGTTACCAATAAGGATGAGGTTTCGGCAATGCAGATTCTCTTCGGAAAGAAGGTGGATAAGGAGTGGAATAATGATAAGGTAGACTGGAATGCGATTGATGCGAAGGTTGAAAGCCGCATTATCGTTGTTACCCGTCCGGGACTGAACGGTAAGCGCCTGGGCAGTCTGCAGATGCGAAACTCCTATGGCGTGAATGTGAGTCGGGTGCTTCGTGGTGATATCCGTCTGCTTGCTACAGATGACCTCCGTCTGCAGTACGGCGACCGACTGACGGTAGTTGGCGACCCTACGAGTATCGACCATGTAGAGCAGTTTCTGGGTAATGCCGTAAAGACCCTGAACGAACCGAACCTCGGCGCTATCTTCCTCGGAATCATTCTCGGTCTAGCCATAGGAACCGTTCCTCTGGATATTCCTGGAATGACGGCTCCTGTGCGTCTGGGTATTGCCGGCGGTCCTATCGTGATGGGTATTCTGATTGGTGCGCTGGGGCCTCGTGTGCATTTCATCTCTTACATGACGCGAAGTGCTGGTCTGATGCTGCGAGAACTGGGTCTTGCCCTCTATCTCGGTTGCCTGGGTTTGGCGGCTGGTGGACAGTTCTTCGAGACGGTGGTCCGTCCGGAAGGTTTGATGTGGGTAGGCATCGGTTTCCTTATCACGGTTGTACCTGTGGTTATCGTAGGTCTCATCATCCTGAAGACCAAGAAGTATGACTTCGGCAGTATCTGCGGAATCCTCTGTGGAAGTATGGCGAATCCGATGGCTTTGACTTACGCCAACGAGACGCTGGATGGCGATACGCCAAGTATCAGTTATGCTACGGTTTATCCGCTCGGCATGTTTATCAGAGTGGTGATAGCTCAGGTTATCGTGATGTTCTTTGTATAAACTTTAGAAATCAGCCTTTCTTGTTATAGTCATTTTCTTTCCCGTCATCGGGTGCTCAAATGTGATTTCCTCTGCATGGAGATGCAGTCTTGTTGCAGTCTCGTTGCCGTAGAGCGGATCGCCTATGATAGGGGCATTCAGACCCTCCTGATGAGCACAATGCACTCTTAGCTGGTGCGTTCTGCCTGTTTTCGGATAGAGCGCCAGGCGCAGATGGGTATCGTCAATACGCTCTAGAACCTCGTATTCTGTAATGGCTTCCTTGCCCTGTTCGCGGTTTACAATCTGGCGTGGACGGTCTAGGAAATCTGCCATCAGAGGAAGCGAGATGTAACCTCTTCCGCTTTCTGCTTCTTTCAGAATCCGGTTGCACGATTCCTTGTTTTTTCCGCAAACGATGGCTACGTATTTCTTCTGAACCCGATGATTCAGAAACTCCTTTTGCAGACGATGATAGGCAAACTCGGTCTTGGCAATAATCATCAGTCCGCTTGTTGCCATGTCCAGACGGTGGACGATGAGCGGACCGGTAGCTTCCTGATATTTCCTGCGCATCAGAGTGTATATGGATGGCTGGGCTGCATCTTTTCCGGGAACCGAGAGCAAACCCTCGGGCTTATAGATGACAGCCAGTTCACGGTCTTCGTAGAGCGTTTCCACCTTATTATATATAGTAGCCTCGGTCTGTTGGGTTTCAAAGACCGTTTTAGGTAGCATCCAATGTAGTATCGGTTTGCATTTTCCGTTGCAGGCAGGATAAAACTGAAGATGATGTCTGATTTCTTCTTTCGGACTCTCTCCCCACCAGAACATCGCCATCTGCAGAGGCTTGTAGCCATGCTGGTAAGCGTATTGCAGGAGTTTCGGCTCGCAGCATTCTCCACTTCCGGCAGGTGGAATCTTAATCGCCTCGTCCTTGAAAATCTCCAGCAGGTCCTTGCTTTCTCCTTCCGCATTCAGCATCTGGAATTTCGCAAACAGCCATTGCTGAAGTGCTTCTGATAGCTCTTTGCGGAGTTTTTTCGCCTTATTCAAGTCCTTTTCGTAGACTTCGTATTCTGTTTCCAGCGCCGTCTTTTCGTTTATCGATTTCTTCAGTCTCTTCAGCTCAGCCTTCATAAACTGGCTCTCTTTTATCATCGCCTCTTCCTCTTCCTGGCTCAGAGATTTTCCAGCAGAAAGGGCTTCCTGTCGCCTTGCATCCCGCTTTTCCTTCGCTTCTTTTATCTTTGTCTGATAGTTTGCGATAACTTCCTGGCGCTTTTGCTGTAAATCATCAATCAGGCTTTTTGCCTTTTTCAGGTTTTCGTTGGCTTCAAGCTGTCTGATTTGCTGGTTCAATTCCGAAATCTCAGTCTCATGTTTCTTGAAATATCCGTCGGGTTGGAGATAATCGAATACGGCTGGAACAAAACCTTCCCAGTTGCTCCTGCCGCCAATCTGTCCGCTATAAGCTCTCAGATAGCCAATCTTACCGTTGTCGGCTTCTACTATAAGCACGCCGAACATCTTTCCACGGTTTATTTCCTCTCGCCAGTCGTTTCGCTGTGAGAGTTCTGCCTGCAGCTCCCTGCATGCTTCGATGCAGAGCGGATGAGGTTCGTAGCTGAATGGATTGTTCATCCTTTCAGGCATATTATTTAGTTCTATATTTTTGAATAAATGCATCTCCATGCTACAAAGATACACATTTAAACACGTTTTAGTTCATATTTTATTTAAAAAATGAGTTTTTCAGCTATTTTTTTTGTTTATTTGGATTTTTTGTTGTACTTTCGCAACTGAAACATAAATTCATTTAAATAGTCTATCATGGTAAGTGTATATAGAAAGATAATGACGATGCAGATTAAGAACGGACTGTGCCTTCTGTGGGTATTCGCTCTTATGCTGGCTTTTGCCGCTTGCTCTCATCGGCAGAAGGATGATGAGTTGTGGCATAAAGATATCGATGAATTTGTGTCCGGTCACCAATCTCTCATGCAGAGTCAGCCTGATTCGATGATCATGCTGATAAGAAATTTCAAATGTGAAGGTAATCCCGATAAAAGCGATCAATGGAAAAAATTATTAATAGCTAAATGTTATTATATGAAGGGGGCTGATGCCCAATGCCAGTCGTTGATAGATTCGGTTAACGCTTATTGCAAACAAACTCCTGACAATAGAATTCTTTCTTATGCTGATAATCTGCAAGGCATACTTTTGCTGGTTTCCGGCAAGAGGAAGGAGGCTTTAACTTATTATGAGAAAGCTTATCATGAAATCATGAACCTTGACAGTTGCGGCGAGGCGATTGATGTATGTATCAATATTGCCGATGCGTCCAGGCAGATGGGTAAGCTGGCGGATGCTTCTTCCTGGTATCGCCGTGCCTATTTCCTGGCAGATTCTCTGAATCAGCATGAAGCCCAGAACAGTATTCTCTCAGGACTGGGACAGGTTTATAATGATTTGCAGAACTATCAGCTGGCGCATCATTATTTCCAGAAGGCTGAACGCCTGTATCCGCCAAAGAATCCGAAAGATGTTCATTTCTTTTACAACAGTTGGGGAAATGTGTACAGCAGTCAGGAAAAACCGGCTGAGGCTCTGAAATGTTTCCTGAAGGCTCAAAAGGCTACACGGCAGATGGAACAGCCCCAGATGACGGCTATTGTTGATGCTAATCTCGGACAGACTTATCTGGAACTCAACCGGTTGGATTCTGCACAGAAATATCTGACTCTTACCACGAAATTCTTCTTTGCCCAGCCCTCCATGCAGAGCGATGTGCAATTCTATGTGGATGGGTTGAATGCATCTCTGGCTCTGAAGCAGGATAGTCTGGCGAAGGCTACTGAGATTTTGAACAAGCCATACGATCTCTCCAAGATGTCGCCTAATTATCTTTACCTTTATCATAAGGGACTGGCGGCTCTTTGTGAGCGCAAGGGACAATATGCCAAGGCTCTGCAATATCAGAAACTGATGAATCAGTACGACGATTCGCTCCGTAACGCTACGATGGTTTCGAATGTTCAGGAGAATGAATTGAGATTCAAGCAGGATACGGCCATCGTTCGCCGTGATTTATCCCTTAGCACCACGCAAGCAGAGGTAAGATCCTTTAGAGTCATTCTGCTCCTGATTATCGGCTTGCTGGTAATGAGCGTGTTGGCTCTCATCGCTTTCATCCGTTACAAATGGATGCGCAGCAAGCATCAGCATCATGAGGAGATGAACCGGATGATGGCTCTGAAGATGGAGAATGTGCGCAATCGTTTCTCGCCTCATTTTGTATTTAATGTGCTCAATATCTTCGTATCTAATCTTCCGAAGGGGGTTAATGTCAAACCGTTTCAGCTCCTGATACAGGTACTGCGTGCCTACTTGCTTTCTTGCGATAAGATGGCGGTAAGTTTGGAAGAGGAATTGCAGATGGTGACGAGCTATTCTACTCTTCGCCATGAAACCAATCCGTTCCTTCCGATGCCTCAGTTCCATGTCGCCAAGGATGTGGATATGAAGCTCATGCTGCCGTCTATGATTATCCAGATTCCTGTAGAGAATGCCTTGAAACATGCTTTTGTGGGAATGGAAGAGACGGAAGATAAGCCTTTGCTGGATGTAAACATCTGGGTTGAGGACGATATGCTCCGCATAGATGTTACAGACAACGGATGTGGAGATTCGGGTACCGTTGGCAAGAAAAAGAAAAATTGTGCTGCCAGTACGGGAACCGGATTGAGAATTCTGAACAGTACCATCGAAATGCTTAATGCAAGCAACGAACGCAAGATGTTCTTCAAGATGCAAAGCAACAGAGGAGCATCAGAAGAGGAGGGTGGTACCAGGAATAGAGGAATATGTGTAAGTATCGGAGTTCCATGTAATTACGATTATAATGTCTTTAAGTAAGAAACTTTTCATAAGAATTTAAAACGAAATAACATGCAAGAAATGCAAGATAGAATTAAGGTTGTGATTGTGGACGATGAACCACAGAGCATCCACAGGTTACAGGATGATTTGGCAACTCTGGAAGATTTTGAGGTGATTGCCACATCCTCTTCGGCGGTATCGGCAAAGAAACTGGTGAAGAGCATTCAGCCCGATGTGCTGTTCATCGATGTAGAAATGCCCGGGCAGACGGGGTTTGAGGTGTTGCAGTCTCTGAGAGATGAAATGCCGATGGAACTTATCGTAGTATTTTACAGCGCCTTCGATAAGTATATGATAGATGCGCTCAGAGCCTCTGCCTTCGATTTCCTGTTGAAACCTTATCAGCAGGATGAGTTTGAACTGGTGGTAGACCGAATCCGGCAGAAAATGAAAGATGGAGATGATGTGGATGAAGATGCTTCTTCCGTTCCTGAGTCCTCTTCCTGTTCTTTTGAATCAGCCTTGGCTTCTCAGAAGGCTCAGGATTTTTCGGGAATGAATGGGATACTGGGAACAGCAGCCAAGCGTCTTGCCATTCAGACCATTTCGGGTTTATTGATGCTGAAGCCCGATGATGTGTTCAGTTGCACTTTTGATGAGGCTACTCATCTTTGGCAGTTGAAGTTGTCGAATGGGCAGGTTTATAAATTGAAGAAGCAGGCCACGGCAAAGACCATCCTTTCCATGTCGCCTTCTCTGGCTCAGGTTCGTCAGGATTGCATCATCAATCTCGATTATCTTCTCTGCATCGAGAACTATACGCTCCGCTGCATCTTTTCTCCTCCTTTCGACCATGAGGAAATCACGGTTTCCCGCCGCTGTTATAAGGCGGTAAAGGAGCAGTTGGAGATATTGTAGGAATAGGAAAAAAAGAGGGTGTGCAAGATATAGTTCTTGCACGCCCTCTTCTAGCTCTGGTTTATAGCAGGGGTGTCATATAGAGTGGCAGATATGCTATCCCATCTTTTTCCGCTAAGTCTGAGGTGTGAATGACGTAAGGAGTCGATAGGTAATATGTCGTGCCCCATCAATGAGTAATGCGTTCTGCCCATTATCGTCTGATTTCCATCTTAATAATTGACTATAGATTTTACGTTTCATAACTTCTTGGTATTCTTATTGTTGCACGTATCCTAGCTTTCAGAGTGCTGGATTTTACACGTTTCCTAGGTTTTGTAATCCTATATTTTACACATTTCCTAGGTCTCCGTTGGTGCAAAATTACACATATCCTAGGATAAGGAGATGCTTTTCCCTGAGATTCTTGTCGTTTTTAATGTTTTTTACGTTAATATCAATGATGAGGGGCCAAGATAGCATAATACGCTGGCAAACCATTTCTGTATACGCCCTTATAAGTTTTTTCTCTTTTTATCCCTCACATCCCTCACGTTTCCTCTTTTTGAATTTTTAATCGTTTGATAATGAGGTGGTTGTCTCGTAAACGGCTCCGCGTTTATACCTTGCATAATTCAAAAAAGCAGTAACAGCTGATTAAACAAATGCTGCTACTGCTTTTTCCATCGGTCAGGAAGTAAGTCTCTATATTTCTCCAGTGGGGTATTCGGTTGCCATTCAATGGTCTTTTCTATGACATCGCTAATGTATTCAAACAGATTGATGCCATTCAACTTGCATGAAATAGCTATAGAATATAGGATAGCTCCCCGTCTTGCTCCTTCGTGCGAGCCAAAGAACATTGAGTTTCTTCTTGATAGTGA